>OCTW011609553.1_pt1 | contig 12963 bp, 15 predicted proteins | sample 1539671 | NCBI WGS metagenome assembly OCTW01 (sample SAMN02144230, study PRJEB22623) | gut metagenome | biome: sheep rumen | host: Ovis aries | place: New Zealand | reverse complement strand
AATTCTTCACTTGAAATTTCTTCACGTCCATAAAGCTTAATAACGTTAAATCCTGTTAAATTTTCTTGAACAAAACCATTCATATCACCAAGCGCATCTGCTTGTTTTTTGAAATATGGCTGTGATTTACCAAGAATAAATTTGGCACTAAAATAGGTCAATGGAATAATCGCAATCACTACCAAAGCCAAGCGCCAATTAAGATAAAGCACCATGCAGATAACTAAAGTAATCGTTGTGAATGCTTCAATGATTCGAAGGAAACTTTGTTGAAGAGCATTTGATACTGTTTCCACATCTGACGTAAAACGTCCCAAAACATTACCAAATTGTTGACTATCAAAATAAGAAACTGGAATCTTATTAATCTTTTCACTCAAATCACGACGCAAATCATGAATAGTCTTTTGTACCGCTTTTGTGATGAAGAAGTTTGAACCATAACTACTCAACTCATAGCCCATTCCACGCACAAAATAAAGCACCAAAATAATAGCAATGTATGAAACATTAATATGAGCACCAGCTACACCACGAGCCATATCTAAAAGATTTGACGTCAATTCTGTGATAGCAAGTCCTAATACGAATGGTTCAAGGACACTCATAACACTACTAAAAATTTTTAGGAAAATCGCTAAGAAAAGCGCTCCTTTATATTGTCGGAGATAATCCCATAAACGTAGAAAAACATTTCGTTTTGACATTCTTATTCTCCTTTCATCTCTTGGGCTTTGTTTAGTTGTGAATTGGCAATTTCACGATAAATGTCATTTGATTGCATCAATTCCTCATGCGTTCCGCGTCCAACGATTTCACCTTTATCAAGCACAATAATCTGATCAGCATCCATAATCGTCCCAACACGTTGAGCCACAATCAAAACCGTTGCTTCTTGTGTCACGGCTTTCAAGCGTGCACGTAATTGAGCATCTGTCTTATAATCAAGCGCTGAGAAAGAATCATCAAAAATGTAGATATCAGGTTTCTTAACCACTGCACGCGCAATTGACAAACGTTGCTTTTGCCCACCAGACAAATTACTTCCGCCTTCAGCCAAATGTGTTTGATAGCGGTCATCACGACTTTCGATAAATTCCTTAGCCTGAGCAATATCTGCTGCTTCTTGCAACTCTTCCTTAGTTGCATCTGTCTTACCGTATTTCAAATTTTCTTCGATTGTTCCAGTAAATAGCAAAGCTTTTTGCGGAATGAAACCAATTTTTTGACGAAGAGCTTTTAGTTGATAATCTCGAACATCAACACCATCAACCAAAATTTTACCCAGTGTTACATCATAAAAACGTGGAATTAAGTTTACGAGTGATGACTTACCAGACCCAGTTGAACCGATGAAGGCAATGGTTTCACCAGGTTTAGCCTTAAAGGAAATATCTTTTAAAACAGGACTTTCAGTTTCACCAGGATAAGCAAAAGTAACATTATTAAATTCCAAATAGCCTTTTGTAGCTGTTTCAGTCACACCATCCTCATTTGGATCAATTGAAATTGGCATAGCCATCACTTCTGAAATACGTTCACTTGAAACCACCATACGTGGATACATGGTAAAGAAATTAGCAAACAATAAGAATGAAAAGAGTGCGTGGAAGCTATATTCAATAAAAGCTACCAAATTACCAATTTGCAAATCCCCATGAGAAAGTGGATTCAAAGCAAACCAAACAATAGCTACAATCATTGAAATAATGATTAGAACGAATAAAGGCTCTGTCAAACCAGTTAAGATAAACAAGCGACTTGACAAATCCTTGTACTCATCATTTTTACGACCAAAACGTTCTTCTTGGAAATCTTCTCTAGCAAAGGCACGAATAACACGTAAGCCAGTCAGATTCTCACGAACGTACTGGTTGATTTTATCAAGAGTAGCTTGTTGATTTTCAGATAATGGACGAGTTCGTGTCGCCACATAATAGACAACCAAGACCAAAAATGGAATAGCAATAGCTACAATCCAAGCAAGGGATGGGCTTGTCACCAAAATCATAACCACACTAGATATCATCATCAAAGGCGTAATGACACCCATTCGCAGTGTTTGCTCAGCAAATTGCATCAAAATAAAGGCATCACTTGTCATACGAGTGACTAAGGAAGACACACCAATTTGTTCATATTCTTGATGTGAATATTGCTGTAACTTATCATACATATCGTTACGCATGTCCTTAATCATGTTCGTCGTAATTTTCCCAGCTGCATAGGCAAGGACAACACGACCGATTGTCCCTAAAACAATGACAACAAGCATTGCAATTGCCCAGAAATATACTTTTTCCTTATTTCCTACTGTAACCCCCTGGTCAATCATTCGAGCAAGAGCCGTCGGCAGACCCAGGTTTACCACAACGAAAGTCAATGCCCCAATAACATCGAGTACTAGCCATTTGGGATATCTTTTCAAATAAGTCCAAATTAGTTTCATAGTCTTCCCTTTCTATATGTTTTTTTATATGAAAGAAGTGACCTTGCTTATTCAGCTAAGTCACTTAGGTATTCATATCTTTCGTATTTTTCAAGGAGAGTTTCATTTGTCTCATCCAATGAACGTTGAAGTTCAGCTAGTTTGCCATAATCACTGGCATTTTCTTGCATTTGAGCTTCAATAGATTCGATGTCTTCTTCAAGTTTGGCAATCTCATCTTCGATGACTTCCCATTCTTGTTTTTCAAAGTAAGACATGCGTTTTTGCTTAGTTTTTTCTTTTTCAGTCTTTTGTTGCGCTTCTTTCTTGACTTGCACAGCAGCATTTTCTTCAAATGCTTTTTCATCAAGATAATCTGTATAGTTACCGAAGAATTCTCTCACATGACCATTTTCAAATGCCAAAATTTTATTGGCTACTTTATCAAGGAAATAACGGTCGTGACTAACGGTAATTACAGGACCAGAAAATGTTTGTAAGAAACTTTCAAGCACTGTCAAAGTTGCAATATCAAGATCGTTTGTTGGTTCGTCTAGAAGAAGAACATTTGGTTTTTCAATCAAAATCTTCAAAAGGTAAAGACGTTTTTTCTCACCACCTGATAGTTTTGAAATCAATGTTCCATGAGTCGAACGTGGGAAAAGGAATTGTTCTAACAAATCCGTCACACTTGTTGTTCCGACACTTGTCTTCACTTCATCTGCTACTTCTTGCAAATAATTGATGACACGTTTGTCTTCGTCCATGTCTTTTGGCAACTGTGAAAAGTAACCAATACGAACAGTCTCACCAATTTCAAGTTTTCCGCTTGTTGGTTGCAAATCACCATTAATCAAATTAAGAAGCGTTGATTTTCCGACACCATTGTCACCAACGATACCAATGCGGTCTTTATTTTGCACCAAAAGGTTAAAGTCAGTCAAAATTTGTTTATCAGTATAAGCAAAAGAAACATCTTCAAAATTGATAACTTTTTTACCAATACGGCTTGTTTCAAAATTGATTTCAAGCTCAGATGATTGTGTTGCTCCTGACAAATCAGCTTTCAAATCATTGAAACGATTGATACGCGCTTGTTGTTTTGTCGCACGCGCTTGTGGTTGCGTACGCATCCAAGCCAACTCTTGCTTATAAAGTTGTTTCTTTTTATGAAGCGTAGCCGCATCACGCTCATCTTGCTCTGCACGCAAACGCACATAATCCTGATAATTTCCTTGGTATTCTGTCAATTGACTATTAGCCAACTCAAAGATACGTGTTGCCACATTATCCAAGAAATATCGGTCGTGGGTGATAAAAAGAACGGTTTTCTTAGATGTTTTCAAGAAATTCGTCAACCAAGCAATGGTATCAATATCCAAATGGTTGGTTGGTTCGTCAAGTAATAACAAGTCAGCATCATTCAACAAGACTTGGGCTAACTGAACACGACGACGAAGTCCACCTGACAAATCGCCAACTTTTTGTGACAAGTCTTCCAAGCCCAACTTCGTTAAAACAGTCTTGACTTCACTCTCAATTGCCCAAGCATCAAGTGAATCCATTTCGGCCATGACTTTTTCAAGCTTATCTTGATTAGCCTCATCATAATTAGCCATCAATGTTTCATAAGTTTTGATTAAAGTCATCTCACGCAAATCAGAAGACAAAACAGTATCTAAAATCGTCTTGTCATCATCAAATTCTGGTTCTTGCGTTAAGTAGGCAATTTTATATCCATTCTTAGCTGAAAATGGCGACACATCACCATCAAAACCAAGACGTCCCGAAATAACATCTAAAAGGGTTGTCTTACCAGTTCCGTTAACCCCGATAATCCCAATGCGGTCAAAATCATGAATAATAAAGGAAATATCACGAAATACTGTCTTGTCACCAACAGATTTCGTTAAGTGTTCTACGATAAAATCACTCATTTACTTTCCTTTCTAATAAATTCAAAAATAGCTTCTTTATCATTGGCAAGCTTACCAAGTACAACTTGTTTTTCGATTTCTTTTAAAATTTGACCAAGTTCAGGGCCTGGCTTGTATTGTAATTCTTTAATTAAAATACCACCATTAACCACGATTTCATGTTTATCATGAATCGTCAATTCTTTATCCAAACGGTCAATGATATCAAAATCAACTGCCAAACCAAAACCAGAACGAAGATCTTCAGCTTGCTCAATCAGATTACGACCATAGCAATACATTTCCATCTTATCAAGCTCATTTGTTAAACGGAAACGATAAATTGAGACAATTTTTTCAACATCTTTTTGGAATTGACTTGATGTCTTCCAAGCTCTCAAAAAGGCACGAACATCTTTAACATCTAATGCTAATAACAAAGCTGCCCAAGCTTGCTCAGAGCTTTTAAAATGATAATCACAAGCTAAATCATCTAAAAATTGTTGCAAGTTGTCATGAGCGTTCTCAAGATGCGGAAGATATTTTTGGGCTTCGCTTGCAATCATAGCTTTAATTCCCTTACGCCAGAAAGGAGCCATCAATAATTTATCAAATTCAATAAAAGAGCGCTCTACCGAAATCTTTTCAAGTAAGGGGGCATGTGCTGCCATGGCAGCAAAAGTTTCAGGTTCAATATCAAAATCAAGACTAGCTGAAAAACGGAAACCTCGCATAATGCGAAGAGCATCTTCATTAAAACGCTCTGCTGGATTACCAACGGCACGCAACAACTTGGCTTTCAAGTCAGATAAGCCATTAAATTTATCAATAATTAAACCTGTTTCATCAAGTGCAAAAGCATTTACCGTGAAGTCACGACGCTTCAAATCTTCTTCAAGTGAGCGAACAAATGATACACTACTTGGTCTGCGATAATCCACGTAAACATCTTCTGTACGGAAAGTCGTAATTTCATACTCTCCGCCTTCTTCTAAGACAAGCACCGTTCCATGCTCAATACCTATATCAACAGTACGATGAAAAATGCTCTTTGTCTCTTCTGGATAAGAACTTGTTGCAATATCAACATCGTGAATGGGACGGTTCAACAAAACATCACGAACACTCCCACCAACAAAGTAAGCTTCATAGCCTGCTTCACGAATTTTTTTTAAAATTGGTAAAGCCTTCTGAAATTCAGAAGGCAGATTGTTTAATTTCATAGTAATTTTTCCAAACCATAAACAAGTTTATCTTGTTTCACAACTGCTTTAATTCCAATATTAACGCCACTCATAAATGAAATACGATCATATGAATCATGACGAAGTGTCAAACCTTCACCTTGTGCTCCAAAAATGACTTCTTGGTGAGCAACCAAGCCAGGTAAACGAACACTGTGGATGCGCATGCCATCAAAATCAGCACCACGCGCCCCCTTAAGTGTTTCAACTTCATCAGGTGCCCCTTGTTTTTTAGCTTGACGCACTTCGCGAATCAATTCAGCTGTTTTCACAGCTGTTCCTGAAGGAGCATCTTTCTTCTTATCATGATGTAGTTCAATAATTTCAAGGTCCGGAAAGTATTTGGCAGCTTTAGCGGCAAATTCCATGAGCAAAATAGCTCCGATAGCAAAGTTAGGGGCAATGAGGCCACCAATTTTTTTGCTTTCAGAAAGAGTGATAAGTTCAGCAATTTCATCTTCAGTAAATCCTGTTGTTCCAATAACTGGAGCAAAACCATTTTCCAAAGCAAAACGAGTGTTTTCATAAGCAACAGCTGGCATTGTAAAGTCAACCCATACGTCAGCATCAAACCCAACTAATTGTGATTTATCAGTAAAGACTGGAACGCCATCAACTTCTTTTTCTGTGGCAAATGGATCAAGCAAAGCTGCTAAGGTTAATTCATCATCTCCCTTAACCATGTTTACTGCTGCTGAACCCATTCTTCCTTTAAAACCTGCTACGATAACTTTAATACTCATGTCTTTTCCTTTTCCTCTCTAAGACTTAGACAATTGGTGTGAAACCAAATGCAACTGCGCCTTCCCCCAAATGAGTAGCAATTACGCCATCAAATGTTACAATTTCAAGATTCTTCGTTTCACCGCTTTCAGCCAAAGCTTGATAGAAGTGTTGTGCTTTTTCTTCAGCACGAGAGTGAATGATGAAGACTTCGTACTCCCCATCTTTTGTCACATCTGATAACACATCGACAAGACGTTTAATGGCTTTTTTCTCAGTTCGTACTTTTTCATAAACTTCAATAACACCTTGATCATTAAAGTAAAGAATTGGTTTAATGCTAAGCAAATTACCAATCAAAGCAGAACCGTTTGACAAACGACCACCTTTTACCAAGTGGTTCAAGTCATCCACCATGATAAAAGCACTTGTTCCATCAATTTGTTGTTGCAATTTAGCTAAAATCTCATCAAATGAAATACCATTTTCAGCCCAATTAAGTGTGTTTTTAACCATGCTACCTAATGGTGCTGATGTGATTTTACTATCTGGAAATGCAATCGTTAATTCAGGATAATCGTCAATCAAGAATTGGATATTCTGCCAAAATCCTGAGATGCCTGATGACAAGAACAATCCAACAACGTGAGTATAGCCTTCAGTTGAAAGTTTAGTCAAAATTTCATCTAATTTAGCTAGACTTGGTTGGCTTGTTTTAGGAAGGGTTGGTGACATAGCCATTTTTCTATAGAAATCATCTAAGCTTAAATCTTTCCCTTCAACGTAAGAAATCCCACCAATCATGATTGGGATATCTAAGACAAAAAGATTCTCTTTTGCCTTAAGGTCATCTGACAAAACTGCGGTTGTATCTGTTATAACTGCTAATTTCATTAATTTCTAAACTCCAATTTAACCCCTGGACGATCGAGGGCAATTTCGGTTACTTCGTATGTTAGGCGTTGCACGATATCCAATAACGGTGCTGCCAAATATTCAACTTCGTCCTTAGTGAATTCACTAGGTTCATTAACAATACGATTTTGAATGTGAACCATTTGTGAGACAACTCCGCTGATAACAAACTCTTGTTTTACGACCATAAATTGTAAAACAGAAACAATTGTTGTTTGGTTGCTGTCTGTGTCTTTTTTCACTAATTGAAATGTGACTTCAAAATTAGTCTTCGGTGTACCATTTTCTTTTTCCCATTCGAGATTTCTTGCATCATAATGGTATTGGTTGACAAATTCTTTTTCACGTACTAATTCCATACTTATCTCCTCTTTGTATATCACTTTTCATTATAGCATAATTCAGCACTATTTTGCACGCTTTTCTTTGAACTTGTATGTGGTAGTCTTTTTCTTCAGTATAATTCATCTGCTGTCTTATGGTTGCGGCGGTTAGATGGTCCAAATCGGTAATTTTCTTATATTCTTGTCTCCAATCTCCAAAGAAAACCTCTTGCAACTGTCCTTCATACATTAACAGAATCATTTGGCTCATTGTTTCAGCACCCCAATCACTCCAGTACATCCCACGTCGCTTCATCCGATAAGTGACTTTACGGTGTTGCGTTTCCATCACAGCAAGGCTTACTTTTTGAAGCCCTCGTAAACTAGCAGGTTTTGTATATCTAAAATTTTGTAAAATCCGTTGCTTTGTATTCTCAAAGATAACCTCTTCTTCAGTTGTTGTTAAAATACTCTCTATTGTATCAAAAACCGACTGCAGTTGACTTTTGCTGTGCTGATAAATGCTTGTAAAGCTTCTTCAATAAGCTGTCCCGAATAAGGCTTAAAATAACTTTTAATCAATTGGTCAACATGATAAGAATCCCAAAAATGTTCGTGTCGCTTGATATTTAAAGCTTTCGCTATTTCTTTAAACACATACGGTGTATAGCCGTGTCCGCCATCTGAATTAGTAATCAAAATCGTTTCTTCAGTTATCTCAAAGGTATTATATAAATAATCAATGACTTGACTTCTAGCAAGACGATTATTCATGCTAATAAATTCTTTCTTATCAATAAGCTTTGATCGCTGTTGGCTCACTTTCTGGCTACCTGTATGTACAATAAAATGTGACAAATCAAAACGTCGATTATCATCACCTTGTTTACGAGCCTTTACCATGACACCATCTCCCTCAATATAGATGATATTAGCTTTCTTCTTCTCAGGTTGTAACTCCTCCTCGAAAAAGCGATAGGCTTTTCGCTCTTCTAAAAGTGTCTCACATAACTTCACCGCCTTAACAACTGTTGGTTTTGTAATGGTAATATGATAAGTCATCTCAATCACTTGTAGTACTTTATTGTATGGCATCATTGTCGCTAATCTAGCTATTTGGTACATCAAGGCTAAAGAAAACCTAACGTTCTTTGCTAAGCCCAGTTTATCATCAACGGGAACCACCCATTTATTTCCCTTTTTCCAGCGCCGACGTCTGAAGGTAAACTCTCCAAAAGTAAAGGCAACTGTGCGTTCCATTGAATGAATACATGTATAGTCATTAGCTTTCATGACAGGAACCATCTGACTGTCATAGTGCTCAACAAAACGATGAAATTCCTTGCTGTTTTGAATAAATAGTTCTTCCTTTATTTTTCGTTCATCAAAACTTATCACATCATCACTTTCTTTTCAATAATCTGATGTTATTGTATAAAGCCGTTCCCCATTTTTTAATCAATCTGCTTTTCTGGTAGGATTTAAAAAAAATAAAAAGAAAATTCTTTGCTAAAAAACATGACATGTTATACTATAGTTCCCCTAAAACTAACTCTTTTTCTTTGTTTACTAAAGAAAATCTTCCATAAAGCAACTGCAGATTTGTAGCCACTTTTTATTTTTATCTAAAAAGGCACGCATCTCTGCGTACCTTCAAATTAAAGAAAAAAAGTCTACTCTAAATAGTTTTCCTCAAACATTTTTCTAAAAAACGAAAAACTTTTGGGAATATTGCTATGCCAAAATTTCTAAGAATTAATTCAAAATGACAAATACACTATGACTTCACACTGAGGGGCTTAATCCTAAAGAGTTTTCTTTAGGATTATAGTCATAAAATGATGATTGTACTACCGTATCAAATAATCCTTATTTAATATCAAAGTACTCCTCATAAGATTTACCATCGTAAACTCGTTCACTAAGATGATCAATATCATAATCAATCGGTTTAGCATAGCGGAGATATTTAGATACCACTTCATACTTATGACGAAAGTAATGATGAAGACCCAAACTTTCTCCCGCTAAAACATAAGTCTTACCATTTTCTTTAACAGTTTCATATTCACTAATAGCTCCAAAAGCATAGTAAAATGAGAAGGCTACAAAGATAGAACTTGAAATAACAACTAAGCCAAATCCTAGAACTAACTTTTCTAACCAAGTGTCTTCATAGATATAGAGGATATTAACAACAATTCCCAAGAGAAATGCAATTAGCGATAGAGAAAAGAGATAATGGTCATAATCAATTCGTAAAGCTAGATTCTGGCTAGCTAGTCCCATTTTAGTCAGCTTATAGGAAAACGTTAGTGAAATAGAAATCAAATTAAAGCATAGTAGCCAGATAGATTTTTTTCTGAAGTAAACGATACAAAAGACTAAGCTGATGACTAGCAATAGTAAAACGAACATATTCAACCTCAACTTATTATTTTAATTTACTCAATTATAACATATAACAAAAGACTAGCCTAAAAAGGTCAATTTTAGTGCTAGTCTTCTTTTAGTTTTGCTAACTCTTGATTCTACAATTAAGCCTTACTTTTGTGCTCGCTTGCTTTTGTGGCTTTCATCAAGAAGCCAGTAAAGACTTTATCATCTCATTTTGGTGACGCTCTGTTAGATCACCTTTTATTCGATTTTCTTCTAAAACTAGTTACAATTTTGTCACCGATTACCGCTCCAATAGGAATCAGAATAAATCCCCCCACAAGCTATCCGCAATAAAGGAAAAATCACCTGTTAAATGAACACCAATGGCAATTAACACAATTGGAAGAAACAAGAATGGGGCAAAATAAAGAGCTAATAAACCAATAACCAGAAGGAAAGCCATGCTTAATCCAATTGTCTTATAGAAGACATAAAAGGCTATCGCTACAATGAGCCACCAAAAGGTTTGAACGAGTTTTTTAATGAAACAAAAGTAATCATAGCTTTTATCCTTTCTCCTTAATCAAGAAGTTATTTTTTTAATTTACGTTGCATCTTCTCCCACTCTTTAATAATCAAGCTTTCCAGGTAATCAGAAGCCGATTTAGCGCCATGATACGCAACTAAATCTTCCAATTTCTCATAACGGACGTCCTCATGCAAGGCAAAGGGGTAACGTCCTTTTTTAGCATAACCTTTTGGCGCTGATTGAGCCGCCCCTTTGCGGGATCTAGCGACAGATCGCTCCTTTTTAGGCCCTTCCTCAAAAGCATCCCTCAGCTGAGCAAAACGATTTTCAGTCATTAATGATTATCTCCTTCTAAAACATCTAAGATATGCTGATAGACATATGTGATGTTGTCGTAAAAATTCTGGTGTTTTTCTTGTGCTTTTGGAGTCATCTGCTGCTACTGTTCAAAAACACTTTGGTCATAAACAAGACTCTTAGCCAATAGTTCTTTATAGAAGATCGTTCCAAGATAAGCAGGATCTTCTTCCATAACAGCTAAGAATTGTTAGCGGTATCAGAGACATGGTTGCCAAACAATTTGATGTTATTGCCAATGATGTAAGGTGTTGCTGTCACATAGTTTTTCGAGTAATAACATCAATCGCTTCACTTTTAATGTCATCTACCTTACGAAAGAGTTCCTCTTTTGTTGAGGCAGAGACATAGACCCGAACATACATGCCTAACATGGCAATGTTCTTCTTGCGAATATCACGGTCCAATTCCTGAAGGTCTTTGATTTCATCCAGCTCTTGTTGGTTATCTGTTACCTTACTATTTCCTGTGATACGAGTGGATTTTTCCTCAATAGACTCCTTAATCTCTTGTTTTAGTTCTTTATTACTCTCCCGATACCAAGCTAAAAAGGCTCGGGTCCCTGGAATGAGTAACAATTCTGACAGCACAAAACGGTCCAATTCTTCTGACGGGTACTCATAAAACAAGAGAGCCGTATGATAACCGTCTCCACTGCCCCAATAGCGATCATGTCTGAAATCAATATTGCCTTGGGGTTGAACACGACTTAAAAAAGCTAAATCGTATCCCGCTGCTTTTAGTTGACGTTGGCATTTTTGGGATAATGTTGACATCAAGTTCTCCTCTCTATACCTTTTCATTCATGTTGTTGTACTGTTTGATGATTTGTTCTTTTTTAGCAACACTAATGTCCTGTGGAACAAAGTCATTATTCCCATAAATTTTAGCTTTGCGAACCAGCTCATCCATTTCAAATGTGCTTGGGGCAAACAGCCATAAGATAAACTCGGTATTGTAAATTTCTTGTTGAATAGACTCTTCGACCTGCATATTGTTATGAAGCAATTGTTCTCGGTCCTCCAGTTGACCATAACGGCGAGACGTTGGAGAAAGTTTTGCTTTTTCTTGATGCACCAAGCTCAAATGATGCCGTAAGTCCGCAATCTGAGTGGTTGTATCTGTTGGTAAGGTCGTCACCTCAATTTGAACGTTGGTATTAAAATCGGTAATCCATTTCTCGAAGTTATCTAACGTACGGTTAACCTCGTTATAGGAGAGAGACCCCAGGTCTTTACCAGAAATCTCCATCAACTGCAGGTAGCCGTAATCAACCAATTCGATGTAAGCCTTATGATTATTGATGATATTTTTAACATCAAGTAATTCAACAGCAGAATGCAGGTCATAATAATCTTGTGTTTGGTGTTTGCTTGGTTGAAATCGTCCTAAAGGGCGCTTAACGTCTTCTGAAGAAGTTACTTGTCTAATCGCCACGGTTATTTCCCTCCCCTCTGATAGTTAATACTGGTATAGCGTTTCCGACGGCGTCTAAAGAAGAGCACCATGCTGTGCCAATTTTTCTTGCCACCGTTGGTTGGTAAGACCAGATATAAACACATGAGTGGCGTCAGTAAAATAAAGGCAATCATTTGAGGCCACTGATTCGTAGGAAATAGTCGCATCCCAAAGGTTATAGCAGCAACCGCTGAACCTCCAATAAAGATAAAATCAACAATGAATAAGCCAATAATTTTAATTCGTGCCCGAATATCACGAGGCACGCCATATTTTTCGGTCATAGAATGTCTCCTTTACTAGTTGATAAGTTTATCGTAAGGAATAATCAAAAATCGTGCTCTATAGGGACAACTCAATTCCTTATTCAAAAAGTTATATAATTTTTGAGTTAAGATTACTTTAAGATTTCTTTAATTCATGGTATAATACAAAAAATTTAGAAGGGAGACTTATGAAAAGTAAACATTACCAAGCTTTAGGAATTGCCTTATTCAGCAGTTTAGTGTTACTGACACCACAAGTAAAGGGTGTCGCAGCAACAGCTTCTACAGAGGCTGTTGTAGCTTCATAATCATCAACGTCAACTGAAGTCACAACAAACTACACTGATGATACTCAACTAAACCAAGCTATCTCTGAAGCAACAACTGAGGGAATAACTGCTGTTGAAACCGAAACGGAGACCTTT
>OCTW011558455.1_pt1 | contig 12965 bp, 14 predicted proteins | sample 1539671 | NCBI WGS metagenome assembly OCTW01 (sample SAMN02144230, study PRJEB22623) | gut metagenome | biome: sheep rumen | host: Ovis aries | place: New Zealand | reverse complement strand
TTCAGTTTCGCCAAAAAATATTCCAGCCTGCATGTCAAAAAAGATTTCTGATAACAAACAGCGCCCCTGTCCGGCCCGGCTCTGCAGCCGAAGGCTTCGGACAGGGACGCTGTCTGTTTTACTGATTCTTCCGGGACTGTTCTGTCCCATGCTTTTTCAGTCCACCTTTTCGATGGAATCCCCTACTTTGATTTTTCCGCCTTTTAAGACTTTGGCAAATACGCCTTCCCGGGGCATAATGCAGTCTCCCATGACTTTATAGATTTCGCAGTGGCTGTGACATTCCTTGCCGATCTGTGTCATTTCCAGCAGCACATCCTCGCCGATGCGAAAACGGGTTCCTACCGGAAGCTCCTTCATATGGTAGCCTTCCACGATCAGGTTTTCACCGAAGGCGCCAAATTCCACTTCTGCGCCCCGGGCACGGAATGCCTCGATTTCCCCCAGGCCCAGCAGGCTGATCTGCCGGTGCCATTTGCCGGCATGGGCGTCTCCCTCGATGCCCCAGTCTTCAATCAGTGTCGCTTCCCCTACTTCTGTTTTCTGGATTCCTTTGCGGTCACTTGTGCAAATCCCTCTGATTACTCCCATAGTACTGCTCCTTCTCTTGTTTGTTTTCTTTATTACCTGCAGTTATCCGCCGATGGATACCATCCGTTTGTCTTCCGAAATTTCATCCGGTTCCTCAAAACAGTGGGAGGACGGCTTCCGGTAAATCGCCTCCGACAGGATCCGCCGGACTTCTTCCTTTTCCCGGCTGCGCAGCGCCGGCTTCAAATCAAACGTGTCCGCATAGCACAGACAGGGTTTGATCTTTCCGGTGGCACTCATGCGGATGCGGTTGCAGCCTGCGCAGAACTTGCCGTGCAGCGCCTGGATCATACCCACCGTGCCCGCAAATCCGGGGATTTTATAATACACGGCGGGTCCGCTGCCATGCACGGTATGATCCTCCCGAAGCTCCGGATACCGGTCTTTCAGCATCTGCAGCGCATCCGCTCCGCTGATCTGGTAATACTGCCTGCCTTCCCCGATGGGCATCAGTTCAATAAAGCGCAGGTCCACCGGAAGTGTCCGGGCCAGCTCCAGCATGGACCACCAGTTTTCCGCGGCCGTCTCCACGCCCCTGTCTCTTTCCGGACATTCCCCGGCTTTGCAGAACGCTTCTCTGGGAGCGAAGAAATCATCCGGAATCAGCACGGTGTTCACCTTCGTCTGCAGCCCCCGGTCCAGACAGGCATGGATGCTGTCCAGCACCTGATCCAGCGCGTCCACTCCCGTAATGTTCCGGAACCGTTCCGGATCCAGGGTGTCCAGGCTGATGTTTACTCCGCTAAGCCCCGCCTCCAGCAGTTCATCCAGATGCTGCTTCAGCAGGATGCCGTTGGTCGTCATGGTCACACTGTCAATTCCGTCAATCTGCCGAAGCATACGGACCAGCTTCGCCACTTCCAGCCGCACCAGAGGCTCCCCGCCGGTGAGCCGGATTTTGCGGATCCCCATATCCGCCGCGATCAGGCAGACGGTTTCGATCTCTTCATAGGACAGCAGTTCTTCCATCGGAATGGTCGAAATCCCGCCCTCCGGCATGCAGTATCTGCACCGCAGGTTGCAGCGGTCCGTCACTGAGATTCTCATATATTCGATTTCACGCCCGTACTGATCCTTCATAATGCCTTCCCCTTCTGTATGTCTGTTTCCGTCTCTGCACCCCTCGCAGCGTAATTATAACACATGCTCCTATTATAGATAAATTCCCTCTGCAGATTTATCCATATTCTGCCGGACACCATTCCTATCGCGCATAACCCGAAGATGTTGTATACTTATTCCGATACCTGATTAACCACTCTCGAATTCTGATGAACAAACCTCTTAACAGATGATAAAATAATACCATCGATTGCAACGATCAGAAAGGACAATATCCATCATGATAAAAGCAGGAGTAATCACAGCCAGCGACAAAGGCTACGCCGGGCAGCGGGAAGACCTCAGCGGCGCCCGCATTGTTTCCATACTGGAAGAGGCCGGCTACGAAGTGGCCCGCAGGGTAATCCTGCCGGATGACCGGCAGATGCTTGCAGATGAAATGATCGCCATGTGCGATGCGGGAATTTCACTGATTCTAACAACCGGAGGCACCGGATTTTCCAAACGGGACGTGACGCCGGAAGCCACACGCATGGTAATCGAACGGGAAGCCCCGGGCATCCCCGGCGCGATCCTTCATTATTCACTTTCCATCACCCCCAGGGCTATGCTTTCCCGCGCTGTGGCCGGCCTGCGGGGCAATACCCTGATTGTCAATCTTCCCGGCAGTCCGAAGGCCGTGCAGGAGGCGCTGGATTCTATCCTCCCGTCGCTGAAACACGGACTGGAGATTCTGCTGGGGCTGGACAGCGAATGCGCCCGACAGGACTGAGACAGAAAGCAAACGAAACAGGCAGACCTTTCTGCCGCCATCATACAACCAGGAGAAGACTATTATGAAACTGATCAAAACAGAAGACGCAGTAGGGCAGGTTCTGTGCCAGGACATTACCCAGATTATCCGCGGCGTGACCAAAGACGCCGTGTTCCGCAAAGGACACATCGTCCGCGAAGAAGATATCCCTGTTCTGCTTTCCGTAGGCAAAGAGCATCTCTATGTCTGGGAAAATGACGACTCCATGCTCCACGAAAACGAAGCCGCGCAGATTCTCTATGAAATCTGCGCCGGCGCAAACATGCACGGCTCCGAGGTAAAAGAGGGAAAAATCGAACTGATCGCCGACATGGACGGTCTGCTGAAAATCGACCGGGAACATCTCCTGGCAGTCAACCGGCTGGGAGAAATGATGATCGCGTCCATCCACGGCGATTTTCCTGTCAGAAAGGGGGACAAACTGGCCGGCACACGCATCATCCCTCTCGTCATTGAAAAGGAAAAAATGGAACGTGCCCGCCGGACAGCCGGCAGCACTCCCCTGTTTCAGGTGCTCCCCTTCCGCCACAAAAAAATCGGCATCGTCACCACCGGCAGTGAAGTGTTCAAGGGGCGGATCAAAGACACCTTCGGCCCCGTGATCCGCGACAAAGTGGCGGAATTCCCCACAGAAGTCATCCGCCAGATCTATGTGGACGACGACAAAAAGGGCATCCGCGAAGCCATCCTGCAGCAGATCAGCGACGGCGCGGACTGCGTGATCTGCACCGGCGGTATGAGCGTGGATCCGGACGACTGCACGCCGGGCGCTATCCAGGCCACCGGCGCCGAAGTGATTACATACGGCGCGCCGGTTCTCCCCGGTGCCATGCTCTGCGTCGCGTATTACCGGGCGGCGGACCGCACGGTTCCGATTCTCGGACTCCCCGGCTGCGTTATGTACGCGAAACGCACCGTATTTGACCTGGTTCTTCCACGCATCATGGCCGACGATCCCATCTCGGCAGAAGATATTGCCTCCATGGGAGAAGGCGGTCTGTGCCTAAACTGCGCCGTATGCACTTTTCCAAACTGCGGATTCGGCAAATAACCGCCGACACCGCTTTGCCGCAACAAGGAGACTGTTATGTCAGAATTAAAACCCGTTACCTTCCACTGGGAAGAAATCGAGAAATACAGCGTATTTAAAATCATGCGCTTCGAAGTCAGAAACAACGGCAGCCTCATCGGCTACTACCGTATCTGGCACGATCCGGACACCGAAAACATCGCCTTTTACAGCGAACACGACAAACACGGTGTCCTGCCGCCGGGCACCTACAAATCCATCCCAAAGAATCACAAACTGATCCAGTATATCGAGGATGATTTAAACCGGATGGGTTATACGATTCCGGATGCCCATTCCCGCATTACCGACGGCATGCTGATCGGCACCGAACGGTTTCCGTCCGACTGGGAAGCCATCTATTAATACAGACCGGAGGTAGAATTCCATGGAATTAACACATATGAACGAACAGGGACGCGCCCGTATGGTGGATGTATCCGCCAAGGCAGACACCCGGCGCATCGGGGTGGCGTCCGGACGCATTTCCATGCAGCCGGAGACATTCCGTCTCATTACAGACGGCAAAATCAAAAAAGGCGATGTGCTGGCAGTGGCCCAGGTAGCCGGTATCATGGCTGCCAAAAAGACTTTCGACGCCATACCCATGTGCCACCCGCTGCTGATCACCGGTGTGGATATCCATTTTGAACTGCATCCCGAATGCTCGGAAATCGAGGCCGTGGCATCCGTAAAGACCACAGGAAAAACAGGCATCGAAATGGAGGCACTGCACGCGACAGCCGTTGCCCTGCTGACCATCTATGACATGTGCAAGGCAGTGGACCGGGGCATGGTCATCAAAGATATCCTTCTGCTGGAAAAAGACGGCGGAAAATCCGGCCATTTTATCCGTAGCAGAGAACAGTAGCACCGTTTCCGCCCGCGCCGGGCGAAGCGACAGAAAAGGAGTCACCGTTTGCCATGAAACAATACGCTTTTGTTGTGGAACTGGACCGCTGCATCGGCTGTATGCAGTGTGAAACCGCCTGTGAAATGGAAGGTTCTTCCCTGCTGGATGCCTCACGCATCCACGTCTGCCAGGTACTGCCGGATTCCGGCGGCGCATCGCAGGAACGGTATTTTCTTCCGGTGATGTGCCAGCAATGCGCCAATCCGGCCTGTGTCTATGTATGCCCCTCCGCCTCCCTCACAAAAGACCCGGAGGACGGAATCATACGTTTCGACCCCTTTACCTGTATCGGCTGCCTGGAGTGCGCAAAAGCCTGCCCGTATCACGCCCTGAATACCAGCCAGGACAAGCCCCGGGTAGACAAGTGTACCCTCTGCATGCAGGCCGTGCAAAAAGGCGAAGTCCCTCCCTGTGTCACTGCCTGTGCGGGAGAAGCACTGTCCATCGGCAACATCAGCGATCCGGACAGCGAAGTATCCCGCCGACTCACCCGGGCCGGGGGAAGCGCAGTGTTTACGCTTCCGAACCGCCGGGACTGCCGGCCGTCCACCCGCTATATCCTGAGTGAAAGCGAATGGCAGGACCGGCTGCCGGAAGATCTTCTCCGCGGTTCCCGCACCCTTCCGGCAGACACGCCAAAGGACTGCAGCAAGGCATCTTCTGGCGGCAGCTGACCCCCCCGGCTGTCCGCTGTGTACACAAAAAATACTGCGGGGTATGTTTACCCCCGCAGCATCATCAGCGCATGTTCCGGAATATGAATATGCAGATATTCCCTGGCAGCCAGCTCGGCTGCCTTTTTTTTATCCATCAGAAGACGCATCCGCGCCGGCGTCCCGTCCTGACAGTCCAGGATCAGCTCCGACTCAAACTGCTGCTCGATCAGCCGGTCCACCTTCATAGTTCCGTAATTCGGCTGATTCCGCGCTTCTTCCATCACTTCCACATAGTGGGCACGGATTCCCACATATTTCAGATCCTCGGGTACCTTCTGGGTAAGACGAAATTCCATGCCCCATCCTTTGGCATACAGGCAGTGTTCGGATTTTCTTTCTGCTTTGGTAATATTGCGGCACCCTGACAGGCGGGCCGCCACTACTGTCTGCGGATTGTCAAAGAAATCCATTTTTTCCTGTACGGTTTCCATATGACCCTGATCCAGCACACAGACCCGGTCACAGAGATGATAGACCTCATCCCGGCTGTGGGAGACAAACAGTACAGGCTTTTTCACCTCCGCCAGAAGCTCCATCAGCTCCTCCTCCACCTGCCACTTCAGATACGTATCCAGGGCAGACAGCGGCTCATCCAGCAGCAGCACATCCGGATCCGAGGCCATCATCCTGGCCAGCGCCACCCGCTGTTTCTGTCCGCCGGACAGCTGCCTGGGCAGATGGTTTTCCAGTCCCTGCAGCTGAAATCTGGCCATATAGTCACGGACCACTTCCATGGAAGGATGCCTCCCCATCCCTGCCATGATGTTCTTCTCGACGGTCATATTCGGAAAAAGCGCATAATCCTGAAACATATATCCGGTGTGACGCTTCTGGGGAATCAGATTGATTTTTTTCTCCGAATCAAAAAGCACCCGGCCGTCCACCGCAATCCTGCCTTCATCCGGCCGTTCAATTCCCGCAATACATTTCAGCGTCATGCTTTTTCCGCAGCCCGAGGCACCCAGCAGGGCAAAAATCTCATTTTCCGCCCGAAAGCAGACATCCAGATGGAAATTTCCTATTTTTTTTCTGATATCAACTTCAACTGCCATAGGTCTACCAACGTTCGATATTCTTCATGTTCTTTCCTGCAATCAGATTCATGGCCACAATAATGCCAAAGGCTATGATCAGAATAATGATCACCCAGATTCCCGCCGTGAGATAATCCCCGTCCTGAATCACCATGGCGATCCGTTGGGAAATCGTCGCCGTCTTATGGGGAATATTGCCGGCCAGCATGGATGTGGCGCCGTATTCTCCCAGTGCCCGGGCAAACGTGAGAATCGTGCCGGAGATAATCCCGGGACCTGCATTTGGTACCGCCACCCGCCAGAAAATCTGCGCCTCTGACATGCCGAGCGTCCTGCCTGCGTAAATCAGATTCGTATCCAGCTGTTCAAAGGCGGCCCTGGCATTGCGGTACATCAGCGGAAAGGCGATCACGGCGGCCGCCAGAATACATCCCAGCCAGGTCTGCACCACTTTAATATTCAGTTCGGAATACAAAAAGGATCCCAGCGGCCTGCGCAGGCTGAACAGCAGCAGGAGGAAAAAGCCTGCCACAGTCGGCGGCAGCACCATGGGAAGCGTCAGTACGCCATCCGCCACCGCCCGGACTTTCGGTCCGGCATGTACAATTTTCCCGGCTGCGAATATGCCGAGGAAAAAGGAAACAACGGTTGCTACCACACCGGTTTTTAATGAAATAAACAAAGGGCTCCAGTCAAGCCCTGCCAGAATCTCATGCAAACTGTTCATTGATTCTGTCCTTTCCGGGCAGCAGCGGACAGACCGCGCACCTTAATGCACGGCCTGTCTGCTGCTGCCGTCTGTAAATCAGTCTTTTACGTCTGTATCAAAGTAATACTTCCGGAATACTTTCTTTGCCTGGTCCGAGCTGACATATTTCACGAAGTCCGCAGCTGCCGAGGATTCCGCCTCGTCCGCTTCTTTGTTCTGTACCTGGGCGATCGGATAGATCACGTCGCCGGTCAGGTCATAGCTCACCACTTCCAGAATCTTCAGTTTATCTTCCAGACCGTAAGTATCGGATTTGTATACCGTGCCCACTTCGTTGGAGCCTTCCGCAACGGCGGAAGTAACGGCGCTTACATTCTTGCACTCGTTGATTTCCACACCGTCCAGGGCTTTGGATACCTGCTCCGTGGTAATCGCGGATACATCATCCGCCTTTTTCAAGATACCTGCATTTACCAGCGCCTGCCGCGTATATTTGCCCACCGGAACGGAACCGTCTGCCAGCGCAATGCTTTTTGCGTCTTTCAGGGTCTTAAGCCCGGTGACTTTTGTCTTGCTGTCTTTCTGTGTTACTACACACACCTGGTTGTTCACCACGTTATGGCGCGTGCCCTCTACCACCATTTTATCTTTGTCCTGCAGCTGATCCATCTGCTTCTGAGCGGCTGAGAAAAATACGTCGCAGGCAGCTCCTTCTTCGATCTGGGTCAGGAGCGTGCCGGAGCTGTCATAGCTGGCCTGTACCTTTACATCCGGCTGTGTCTTGTTATAGTCCGCAATCAGTTCATCCAGCACTTTGTTCAGGCTTGCTGCGGCAAATACATGAATGGTGGCCGCCTGTTTCTGATCTCCGGATTCTCCGGCGGCCGAAGTCTCTTCCGCCGCGGCAGATCCCCCGGAGGTCTGCTTCGTATCCATTTTGCTGCTTCCGCACCCCGCAAGCACCGCTGCCCCCATTGCAGCAACAAGTGCAATGCTCAATACCTTCATTTTCATCATTGTTCTCCTTGTTTTGTTTATTTATAAAATGTTTTGTACTTCTTTGGACATTTTATTATAACAGCATATAGCTGTCAACTTTTTTCCCATGCAGCTTTCCTTCTATTCATTCAGGATCCGCATGAATAGAAAAAAGGAGGTTCCCGCCAGCGGAAACCTCCTGAACATAAACATATTTCTGATACATCTCTGCGATGAGCCGTTTCTTATCCGATGATCGCAGTTGCCAGCGGAACACCGATGAAGGCGCAGACCACAAAGCAGATAACCACGAATGCCAGGTTTGGCTTGATAGTCGTCTTCATGGTCACGTGGCCCGGCCCAAAGAAGAACGGGGACGGAACCGCTGCGGAAGGTGTTACGGTAGCCATACCGGACGCGATACCGATGATTAAGCAGAACGCCGCAATGCTGTAGTTAGAGCCTGCCAGCAGCACAGCACCGATGTTAAAGAACAGTACCTGTGTTACGGTATTGGACAGGAAGTTGGTCATCAGAATTGCCAGGGCAATCAGCACGACAACGATTGCGGCCGTGGGCAGCTGTCCGATGGACGGACGCAGCACATTGCCCAGCCATACGGTGATTCCTGTATTTTTTGCGGAAAGAGGAACCGCGAAGCAGGAAACGGTACCGGCGAAGATAACCGGCGGAAGCGGAACCTGTTTCATTGCCGCAGGCACATTCAGGACTGCCTTGCCGTCAAAGCGAACCAGAGCCAGTACCACAATGCCTAACAGTGCGGGAACCACTACGCCCCAGGTATTCAGTGTACTGAAGAACGGCACTGTCTTCAGAATGGACGGAGCCAGTACAAAGAAGATAACCACGATAAAGATAAAGGCTGAGAATTTGCCGTCTTTGCCAAGCGGTTTGGATTCTGCTTTTACCTTCTCCACATCATAGTTCTGGAAAGCAGATGTATCCGGATTCCAGATGCGGATGATGATCATCATTGCCACAAAGATAATTGCCGCGTAGATTACGCCAAAGCCAAGCCACTGCGCATAGGAAATGGTCAAGTTGCACTGGGTTTCCAGCAGACCCATCAGAATATTCGGCAGCGCATGGGCGATCGGCGAGCAGATGGAAAGCAGCACATTGCCCCACATAACGCCGGTAAAAATTACGGTGTACATCGGATCGCCCTTTTTCAGACCCATATGTTTGCAGAGTACTTCAGCAATGCCGATGTAAATTACTGCCAGGGACAGGTTGTCCATAAAGAGACCGATGATGACGTTTGACGCGAAGAACATGGTCATAAACGCATAGGGTTTTCCCTGTACAAACGGCCGGGTAACGAACCACATGGCGATCTTGTCAATGACCCCCGTTTCTTTCAGGCATACATTCAGGATCATGTAAGTAATAACCGTGATGACTACGAAGTGACCCATGGAACCGGCCCATACTTCATTCGGCGTCATGGCGCCGGTCATAACCAGCAGGGCCAGCGCAAGCAGACAGGTCCAGTGTGTATTTGTAGTCAACCACAGATACAGAACAGGGATCAGAATCGCGATGACGCGGACGCCGATCACCGTCAGTCCGTTTCCGGGATGCAGCACCAGGGCAATCACCACGCCGATAATCAAGGCAATCAAGTAATGGATATATTGTCTGTATTCAGCTTTCATTTCATTTACCTCATTTCCACAGCTGTCCCGTGCACCGGCTTTCCTCCCAAAAAGCCGGTGTACCGGAACGTTCACTCAATCTCATTGTTTGCTGTAATCTTCATCAAACAATTCCGGCACCCAGTGTCTCGGATCCACATCCAGGAATTTGGAGCGCTCAAAATGTTTTTTCTGCGCGAAAGGCATCGTGCAGTCAAAGATTGTCTTGCAGGAAATGCCCTTGTCCCGAAGCATGGGATTGTATCCCGGCTCCTGCGTATGATCCAGGGGATGGCACCGGACCCCCGGAATGAATACCGTATCGATATCCCCCTGATACCTGGTATTCAGCGCCCAGAGCACGTCATTGGAATCGAAGGGATCCACATCCTCATCCACCAGAATCACGTGCTTCAGCTCGCTGAAGGCCGAAAATGCCAGCAGAGCCGCCTGCCGCTGTCTGCCTTCGTCACTGGGCATGCTCTTCTTAAACTGGATCACTGCCATATACTTCCCGCCTCCGGAGGGATGGGCATATACATTCAGCAGTCTGCCCGGCATCGCCCGCTCTACCATATTGATGATGCTGGCTTCTGTCGGCAGTCCCGCTATATGCACATGTTCCTCGGAGGGTCCGATGGTGGTCTGCATAATGGGGTTTTTCCGATGGGTCACGGACAGCACTTTGATGATGGGCACCATAGGCGCCGGTCCGGTCTGTCCCGGAAATTCCGGCATCGCCTTGCCGGTTCCCGTGGAGCGGTCTTCCGGCACCCGGTCATGGGGCATCAAAAGGCCTTCAATCACATACTCCGCATTGGCCACTGCCTTTTCGCCAATGGTGACGCAGTCGCACAGTTCCACCGGTTTCTGGCGGATCGCGCCGGCACAGGCCAGCTCATTGTATCCGATGGGTGTTGTGGGCGGTTCAAACCCAGCTGCCAGATATACCGCCGGATCCAGGCCGATACTGACGGATATCGGCAGCGGTTTGTCCAGTTTCTCCGCTTTTTCATAAAACGCGCCGATATGACGCGCCCCCGGTGTGATCCACATGGACATCTCGTCTTTGCTCTGCAGGCAGAGTCTGTGAATCGTAACATCAGACACGGATGGATCTTCCGGGTCGGAAGCATAGCAGAGCCCCATGGTGACATACGGGCCGGCGTCTTCCGGTGTATTGGTCGGGGCGGGAATCAGATCCCGGAGATCAAATCCCTCTTCGGAAGCCAGATGCACCACTTCCTGGCAGGGCGGCTGTTCTCCCTGAAACGCCACCGGATCGATCGGGTTCTGCACGGCATCCCGCAGGAAAAATCCGAGTTTTTCCGGGCTGGTCCCCAGCAGGGCAGCTACCCGTTTTCTGCTGGCCAGCATACCGATAATCACCCGTGCATCCGGATGCCCCTTCACCTTGTTAAACATCATGGCCGGTCCGATTCTGGTCGGACGCATCACCGTCCCCCCTGCTCCCACATGGCGGTACACACCGGAAAGCTCTGCCTTCGGATCTACCTCCACGTCGGTTTCCACATATTCACCCGGCATAGATTTGATCCGTTCAAGTGCGGATCGTAAATCGTGCACTTCGTTCATAGACGCTACCTCCTTCATCTATCACTTCAGATACCTATACGGGAGTCCTCTACTCGTACTGCCTCCCTGCAGCATATGCCCGGCCGCACCAGAAGGCCCGTACACTCCCGCACAGTACCCATTTGGTAATCAGCCTGCTTTTATTTTTCACTGTATAGCTGATATAAGGTCAATCTGATTTTTAATAAATTATTCACAAATTTTTTAGAATTCATTTGTATAATTTTCGTATTCTTAAAATTTTCCCTTTGTATTCCATAATTATTTCACTGTTTCCGGCACTGAAACCATTGTCCCCACGCCATGCATTGACTGTATAACAGCTATACAGTTTATACTGAAACCCGACACATACCGACACCGTATTCCGGCACACGCTGCCTGTATTTCACTGTTTCTGTACCCACGAACCGCATGGGATTCCTGCTTTTTTACTGTATAGGGGTGACTGATTTATGAAAAAAGACAACACAAGACTATCCATCAGCGAGATGTCAAATATCTGCCGGATCAGCCGTCAAACCCTGATCTACTATGACAAGCATAATATTTTCAAGCCGGATTACATCGACGCCAACGCCTATCGCTATTATTCCGTCTATCAGATTCCGTTTCTGCGGGAAATCTGCGCGCTGAAGGATAACCGGCTGCCGCTGAAGGAAATTGTAGAAAATTTTGAAAACCGCAGTGTGGACAGTGTTCTCAATCTGCTGCACGGGCAGAAAGTGAACCTGCAGAAGGATATTGAGGAACTGCGGGAAAAACTGCGCAGTGTGGAAGAACGGATGGATTACTACCGCAGCGCCAAGCGGGAAGTCGAGCATGCCTACCAGCCCTATGTCTGTCAGAAGCCCGCGCGGCAGATCCTGTTCTGCAAGTGGGAGCCCAAGGGAAAAATGGACCGGCCCACCATGCATATCACCCATATGAAGCTGCGAAACCGGATCAACGACCTCCGCATGACTACCGATATGGGCTGGGGCGCCATGCTTCTTCGCGCGTCCCTGGACACGGATCACCCGCTGGAAGGCGCCGGTGCCTATGTGAATCTTCCGGCGGATTTTACGAATACCTACGGCATTCCGGAAGAAAACCTGATTACCATGCCGGAAGGCTTTTATGTATGTATGGGAAAATACGGCATGCCCTATGAAACCAAGGACATCTATGCCCTGAAAGAATGGATTGATTTAAATAATTACACCATCATCGGTGATATTTTTGATGAATGTCTGCTGGATACCACATTTTATACGGAAGACATTCAGCGGGACTTCTGCCTGCTCCAGGTCCCGATCCGCATGCCCGGTGTAAATGTGGGCTTTGACCTCTGAACCCTGTAACCGTTCACTAGGAGAAACAACTATGAAAAAAATTGTAATCGGCGTAAGCGGCGCCAGCGGAATTCCCATTGCGGAAGCGGTTCTGAAAAACCTGAAAAAAAATCCGGACTACACCTCACTTCTGGTTATGACGGAAGGCGCCGTCCGAACCCTGGAAACCGAATCCAAGTACACGGCGGAAAGCTTTCAGGCACTGGCGGACCAGGTCTTTGATATCAAGAACATCGGCGCATCCATTGCCAGCGGAACCTTCCAGACAGAAGGAATGATCATTGTTCCCTGCAGCATGAAAACAGCAGCCGGAATTGCCAGCGGCTATTCCGACAATCTGCTGCTGCGGGCGGCAGATGTCACCCTGAAGGAGCGCCGTCCCCTGGTGCTTGTGGCCAGAGAGGCGCCCTTTCATTCCATTCATCTGCGCAATCTGTATGAACTGTCACAGGCCGGCGCCATTATTCTCCCCCCGATGCTTACCTATTACA
>OCTW011555551.1_pt1 | contig 12967 bp, 13 predicted proteins | sample 1539671 | NCBI WGS metagenome assembly OCTW01 (sample SAMN02144230, study PRJEB22623) | gut metagenome | biome: sheep rumen | host: Ovis aries | place: New Zealand | reverse complement strand
CGGTAAAGGGATCAATAAAGCCAAGCGGCTCGCTGTTGAGTAATTCTTCATATAAATGATTCTTTTTCATTAGTTTCACTCTCCTATAGATTAAGTTGAGTTTTCAGCAAACATTGATTCAAATAAATTCAACTGGACAACGACATTTGAATCTCGTTTATCAGAAAAATCAGAACTTTGAAACTCTACTATTTCATCATCTTTTCCATCGTGATCAATTACTTCAAAAATTTCTAACGTTTCAATATCCATGACAATTTCTAAACCATTCATGTAAAAAATTCTCCTTTCATAAAAATTTTAAGCGAACAAAAAAGAGAACAGATTTCTCCGTTCTCTATATTTTTATTTTAAATTATTTTTGATTCTAAAAACTCTTACCACTTACATGGTAAATATTTTGACACTTTGTTAAGATTTTGTCATATTTTTTTAGATTTGAATATTATAGCTTCAAAGTATTACTTTTATTTCTCAAACTTTTTCAGTAAAAATCCCTTGAAATCAGTAACTCTGACTAGTTTAATGTCGATTTTGTGGCAAATATAACAGATTTATAGATTTTATTAAAAATAAGTAGTCCTCAACAAAATTTATGATTAGTCTTCTTTTACAATTGGTATCCATAATGCCATTTCATAGTCATCAGCATGGATATCGCCTTCAGCATAAACTTCGAAATCAGGAGCACCTGAATGACGATAACCATTTTCTGGAAAGAAAACTTCAAGGACATACTTCCACGCTTCATGAATAGAATCAGGCACATTCCCTCGTACTGGTATAACAGCGTACTCTGCTTCTTCTACTTCTAAGATGGTCAATCCCAATTTTTGTGCTGCTTCTTTATCAGTAACGTCAACCCCAGCTAAATAACTAATTCCTTCGCCTTCTGAGAGCTCTGAAGAAACTCCAAATAGCTGAGCATTTCCTAGTTTCTTCAAGCAGTTAGAATCATAAGTAGCGTACAATTTATCCCAAACTTTTGGACAATCCTCGCTTTTAATTCCTGCTTCCAGTACACCTGCAACAGCAAAAGCTGCTTTCTTTTCAATAGTAACATTCATCTTCTTTCCTCCGCTAATTTTTAGGGATAGCTCAATTTTTGGAAAAACCTTATAGGGCACACCATTTCTAACCTCAGATGGCGTTGCTCCATGAAATTTTTTAAAAGCTGTACTAAAACTATCAGCTGAATCATAACCATATTTCATTGCAATATCAATAATTTTATCAGAATTTTGTTTTAAATCATGCACCGCTCCTGATAATCTACGCTTGCGTAAATACTCCGACAAAGTCATCTCCGCTAAAACAGAGAACAAGCGAGAAAACATAGAATAGGAATAGCCAGACAGCTGTTGAATTTTCTTCTTATCAATTTCTGAGTCCAGAACACTTTCAAGGTAAGTCAAGGTTTGGTTAAATCGATTGATCATGGAAGTCACCTCCTATTTATAGTTTATCAAAATTGAGGAAAACTCACCCTAGATTTTAGAAACAAAAAATCTAAGATAAAAAAATCGCTGTACCAATAGTACAACGATTCAATTTCTATTTTACAGCTTCTTTCAAAGCATCAACTTTATCAAGTTTTTCCCATGGGAGATCAATATCTGTACGTCCCATGTGTCCGTATGCAGCTGTTTGACGATAAATTGGACGTTTCAAATCAAGCATTTGAATGATACCTGCTGGGCGTAGGTCAAAGACTTGACGTACAGCAGCTTCCAATTTACTTTCTGGTACAGTATTTGTCCCAAAAGTATCAACACGAACTGATACAGGATGTGCTACACCAATTGCGTAAGCCAATTGAACTTCGACTTTTGTTGCAAAACCAGCAGCAACAATATTTTTAGCGATGTAACGTGCAGCGTATGATGCAGAACGGTCAACTTTTGTAGCGTCTTTACCAGAGAAAGCACCACCACCATGGCGAGCATAACCACCATAAGTATCAACGATGATTTTACGTCCTGTTAGACCAGAATCCCCTTGAGGACCACCGATAACAAAACGTCCTGTTGGATTGATAAAGAATTTAGTCTTGTCATCAAGATATTTAGCAGGGATAACTGCTTTGATAACTTTTTCAATCACATCATGGTGAATTTGTTCATTTGTTGCTTCTGGATCATGTTGTGTTGAAATAACAACAGTATCCACACGAGCTGGTTTATCATTTTCATCGTATTCAACAGTTACTTGCGATTTGGCATCTGGACGAAGATATGAAATTTCACCAGACTTACGCAAATCTGCCAATTTTTTAACCAATTTATGAGAAAGTGAAATTGGTAACGGCATCAATTCTGGCGTTTCATCAACAGCAAAACCAAACATCAAACCTTGGTCACCAGCACCAATCAAGTCAAGTGGATCTTGATCAGCATTTCCACGAACCTCTAATGCTTCGTTAACCCCTTGTGCAATATCAGGTGATTGTTCAACCAATGATGGATGAACCCCAACTGATTCAGCAGCGAAGCCATACTCAGCATTTGTATAACCGATTTCTGCGATAGTATCGCGAACAATACGGTTAATATCAACATAAGCTGTTGTTGAAATTTCTCCAAAAACATGGACTGACCCAGTGTATACAGCTGTTTCTGCTGCAACGTGTGCATCAGGATCTTGTTCCAACACAGCATCTAAAATAGCATCTGAAATTTGGTCTGCAATCTTATCTGGATGCCCCTCAGAAACTGATTCAGACGTGAAAAGTTTACGTTCTGACATAAAAATGTCCCCCCATATCATTAATTTTTCATTTCAATACCTCTAAGCATTAAAATGTCGGGAATTTTCCCTCTCGAAATCCCTGCATCAAAAACAGACATTTCTAATGAGTTACAAAGTACCAATCTAAATCATCTAAAAAGAGATGGCGCGGTTAATAGCGTGTTAGTCAAGGCAGCGAAATCACAAATAATACTGAAGAATATCAAGATGAGCTAACGAAGATGAACACACTATTAAACCGCCAGATTGTCTTATCGGGACTCATTGACTAGAATAGTGTATCACATTTTGCCTAAATTGCCTATAGAAAATATCTTACCATTTCGTAACAAATTCATTTTTCATTAAGAATATTTAGAAAAAATATATTATACTATTGGTATGAAAACCTACGAAAAAATTTATCATTATTTACAAAACCAAAATGATTATATTAGCGGAGAAACTTTGGCAAATGAATTCGAACTGTCACGCACCGCAATTTGGAAAGCCATCAAGACTTTAGAAGAAAAAGGCGTTCAGATTGATTCTGTTAAAAAACGTGGCTATAAAATTCTCTCAGGTGACTTGCTACTTCCAGAAATCATTTCTAAAGATTTAAAGATAGCTGTTAGTCTCAACGAAAAAAGTCAATCAACTCAATTAGATGCTAAAAATCATTTAGATGAAGATAAAGAAGCGCACCTCTACTTAGCTCCAAGCCAAGAACAAGCTAAAGGGCGCTTTGGGAGACAATTTTTTGCTTCAAAACAAGGTGGCATTTACATGTCCCTCCACCTCAAACCAAATGTTCCATTTGAAGACGTCAAACCATATACTCTCATGGTTGCTTCAAGTATCGTAAAAGCCATTTCTCGACTAACAGGCATCGAAACAGAAATCAAGTGGGTTAACGATATCTACTATAATGGTAAAAAAATCGCTGGCATTTTAACTGAAGCTATTTCATCTGTTGAAACAGGATTAATTACCGATGTTATTATTGGAGTTGGCATCAATTTCCACATCACAGACTTTCCAGCTGATATTTCTGAAAAAGCCGGCTCACTTTTTTCTACTCAACCAAGTATTACACGCAACCAACTCATTACCGAAATCTGGAATCTCTTCTTTACCATTCCAGAAAAGGATTTAATCAAAGTCTATAAAGAAAAATCACTTGTTCTCAACAAACAAGTGACCTTTATGGAAAATGATTGTCTATATACAGGCCTTGCCCAAGATATTACAAACCAAGGACACCTGATTGTTAAACTTGACGATGGTCAAGAGAAATTACTCCGCAGTGGTGAGATTAGTCTTTCTTCTTGGTAGTTGAGGTCAAGGTCTGCAACAGTTTATCAACTGTGTAAGCACGCTGAATATCACGAAGTAACAATAGCCCCCAAAAGAAAGCAAAGAAATAGTCACCATCAAATAAACATTCATTAAAAAAGTAAGTTTCAAAAGCACACATCAGTGCCATTAATATAAAACGTCTCTTAGTCATAGGTTTATTATAGCATAGATACTTGCTTTTATCAGTTATTATCCTGCTTTCAGTAGCAAAAGAATCCGAGTCATGACTCGGATTCTTTTTAATCTTCTACTTTATTAATTTTATCTGCTAGAAAGTCAAACCCTTCTGGAATAAAGGAATCATCTTTAACTTCTTCTTGAACGGGTGCTTGTTTTTGTTTTTTCAAATTTTGAGCAAATTCTGTTCGGATACTGTTAAAGTCTTTTCGCGGGACAGCCAAAATATTTGGTGAAAAGCCAGCAGCTTTACTCATGATGTTCCCAAACATATCATTTAAATCAGTGCGCTTCATAGCTTGCTCAGCATTGAAAGCTGCATCAAAGGCCAAAATTGCATTCTCACTATTGGCAAGAACAGGTTCTGAACCAAGTAAAAGAGCACGATCTTGAGCAGAAATACTATCTAAGATTTCGTTCCAAGCTCCTTTAAGAGCTTCAAGATACTCTCTTGATTTCTGACTATCTACGATCGTCTCTTCCATAATCGTCAAAATCTTAACGCGATCAACCTTGTATTGATAACTTGCCCTAGATTTTTTACGGTTTGGCGCCTTTTGTGAAATTGCAGAGCTATCTAGTTTAGCTAGTTCATCTTTCAAGTCCTTGATTTCTGACTGTAGTCTTGCAAGTTCATCTGATAAACCTTCTGGTACTTGGGCTAGAGCTGCTTGTTTACCTGATTCTGATAATTGAATGGTTAACATTTCAGCATAAATTTTAGGCTGAACACCATTTTTAATTTCAGGTAAGGCTTTAGTCACAAGGTCAATCATAGCAAAAATGCGTTCTTGTTGAAGGCCAGCTAGATTTTCTTGGAAGGTTTGACTAGTGTGAGTATTTTCACCACCACTTTGAACAACCAATAAATCACGAAGATAATTCAATAAATCCGTTGCAAAACGACTCATACTCTTACCGCTATCGAAAATCGTTTCAAGATTTGCCAATGCTTGACTAGTTTGATTCGCTAAAACATTTGCCACAAAATCATCTAAAGCCGTCATTGAAATGCTGCCAGTGATTTCTTCTGCAATAGCTAATGATACGTGACTATCAGCTGTCAAGCTCAATGCCTGATCAAGAATAGAAAGTGCATCACGCATTCCACCTTCTGCACAGCGTGCAATCAAGGTCAAGGCGTCTTCTTCATAAGAAATACCTTCTTTGTCTAAAATACTAGCCAAATGATCACGGATAGCTGCTAATTTAATAGCTTTAAACTCAAAACGTTGAACACGTGACAAAATTGTCGCAGGAATTTTATGCAGTTCTGTCGTTGCTAAAATAAAGACAACATTTTCAGTTGGCTCTTCCAAAGTTTTCAAAAGTGCATTAAAAGCTCCAGTTGATAACATATGCACTTCATCAATGATGTAAACTTTATAGGTAGCACGACTTGGGGCATAGGTTGATTTATCACGAATTTCACGAATTTCATCAACACCATTATTAGAGGCCGCATCAATTTCAATGACGTCTTCAAGACTACCATTAGTGATATCACGACAAATATCACATTGATTACATGGTTCGCCATTAACTTGGTGAGGACAGTTCATAGCCTTAGCAAAAATTTTAGCGGCACTGGTTTTACCAGTTCCTCGTGGACCTGAAAACAAGTAAGCGTGACTAATTTTTCCAGAAGATACAGCTTGCTTTAAGGTCGTTGAAATAACCGTTTGCCCAACCATTTCATCAAAGGTTTGACTACGGTATTTTCGATAGAGGGCTTGATACATTATTTTTCAACTCCAAACATATCTAAATTCCAATATGATTTTTCAACAAGAATCGCTGCAAATTTTTCAAGGTATTCTTGGTCAATAGCATCGTAATCATCTGTTAAACGTGAATCCAAATCTAAAACACCAACCAATTTACCGTCTTTGACCATAGGAACAACAATTTCACTCATGGCAGCTGAATCACAAGCGATATAATTAGCGTGTTTTGTGACATCTGCGACAATCATTGTTTCACGATTAGCAGCTGATTCCCCACAAACACCTTTACCAAGCTTAATGTGCACACAAGATACACCACCTTGGAATGGTCCTAAAAGCAACTCTTCACCATTGTAAAGATAAAATCCTGTAAAAACAGAATTTGGCAAAGTCATTTTCAAGAGCGCACTGGCATTTGAAAGGTTTGACAACAAGTTCTTCTCGTTAGCAAATAAAGCATTTGCTTGCGCTAACATGATTTCATAATTCTCAATTTTCTTAGTATTTTCCATAAGGTTAATTATAGCAAAAAAACGCCACTTCGTCATACTTTGAAAAATGATATTTGAGTAAAAAAGAGCTGAGACAATGGCATCTCAACTCAATTTATATTAAAATGACTGCTTCGTTTGTTTACCTACTGATTTTTAACTTATTGCCAGTAACTTGGTCGATTGTTTTCGTAGGCTGAAATTAAATCTTCGTATTGAAGGGTAATTCCAATATCATCAAGGCCAAGAACCAACTTACGTTTCCACTCACTATCAATATCAAATGGAAATTCTCCAGCTGAAGATTTGATGACTTGATTTGGCAAATCAATGGTGATTTCTTCACCAGCTGGTAGCGCAGCTAATTTCTGACGAACTTCCAAAGGTTGAACAATTGGAAGCATTCCATTTTTCAATTCGTTATTATAATGAATATCTGAAAATGACCCAGCAATGACACAGCGAAAACCATAATCTTCCAAAGCCCAAGCCGCATGCTCACGCGATGACCCTGACCCAAAGTTATCTCCAGAAATTAGGATAGTTGCATCACGATATTCAGGTTGATTAAAGATAAAGTCAGGATTTTCATCATAATTATCATTAAGATAACGCCACTCAAACAAAAGATTCTTACCAAAACCTTTTTTATCAACTGCTTTTAGGAATTGCTTAGGAATGAGTTGGTCAGTATCAATGTTATCATTCATCAAAGGGACAGATTTCCCTGTGTAAACAGTAAATTTTTCCATTATCTCTCTCCTTTACTGAACTTCAGATAGTTGACGAACATCAACGAACTTACCTGCAATAGCTGCCGCTGCTGCCATAGCTGGGCTACAAAGGTGAGTTCTTGCTCCAAAACCTTGACGACCTTCAAAGTTACGGTTACTTGTTGAGGCACAATGAACCCCCTCTGGCACGTGGTCTGGGTTCATTCCAAGACACATTGAGCATCCTGGCTCACGCCATTCAAAACCAGCATCCATAAAAATTTTATCAAGGCCAAGACGCTCTGCCTCTTTCTTAACTGGACGCGAACCTGGAACAACAATTGCTGTTAGATTCGGTGAAATATGTTTGCCCTTGACAATCTTAGCTGCTAACTCAAGGTCTGATAGGCGCGCATTGGTACAAGAACCAATGAAAACATAACCCAAATCAATATCTTCAGCTTTATCACCAGGCTTAATGTCCATATAATGATAAGCGCGCTCGTCATTCATGTCTTTAATTTCTGGGAACGGTTTACCAAACTCAACACCCATTTCTGGGTTTGTTCCCCAAGTCACCATCGGTGCTAATTCAGAAACATCAATGGTAATGACTTTGTCATATTCAGCATCAGGATCAGAAACCAATGTCTTCCAATCTTCTACAGCTTGCTCAAATTTGTCACCTTTTGGTGCAGCTTCACGACCTTTAACATAATCAAAAGTCTTTTGGTCTGGATTCATCAAGCCCATCTTGGCACCAAATTCGATAGACATATTAGCAATAGTCATGCGTTCATCCATTGAAAGAGCATCAATAGCTTCACCACAATACTCAACCGCATAACCAACACCAGCATCAACGCCATATTGAGCAATCAGAGCAAGGATAAAGTCTTTTGAGTACACACCTTTTTGTGGTTTTCCGACAAATTCAACCTTCATTTTTTTCGGTTTAACTTGCCAAATACATTGTGTAGCAAATACATGTTCAACTTCTGATGTTCCAATACCAAAAGCAATCGCTCCAAAAGCGCCGTGTGTTGCTGTATGGCTGTCCCCGCAGACAATAAATTTACCGGGTTGACTGCGTCCTGTTTCTGGACCAACCATATGAACAATTCCTTGACGTTCTGTACCATGTGTTGCTGCATCAATGCCAAACTCCTCAACATTTCGTGCAAGAGTATCAATTTGATTTTTTGAAATCAAGTCACGAATGTTGAAAATATCAACCGTTGGAACATTATGGTCAGTTGTTCCGAATGTTAACTCTGGACGACGCACCTTGCGACCAGCATCTCTAAGGCCTTGAAAAGCCTGCGGACTTGTTACTTCATGAATATAATGCTGATCCACATACATAAGCTGAGGTTCGCCTTCTTCACCAGTAATCACGTGACGTTCCCAAAGCTTATCAAAAATTGATTTTCCGCTCATATTTTCCTCCACTGTCTTCTTATTTATTCCTTAACCATCAATGCCATATGACTAAAAGCCAATAAACAAAAGCAATGTCAATAATAATCCCTAAATACCAACATACTTTAAAATACCATTTTAAGGTTTTATGGTGAAAAAATTTACCGCCAAGTAAAGCTCCCACTCCACCAAGTAAAATACTTTCCCACAATAATGTCTTTTCTGGAATTCGCCAATGGCCAGACTTTGCCTTTTGTTTATCAACACCATAAGTGATAAAGACAAAGACATTCCATAGAATAAAAACAAGGACTGTATAATCTTTTAAACTCATAGATTTGCAATAATTGCTGCTGTCATTTCTGCTGTTGAGGCTTGACCACCTAAATCACGTGTCAAGATACCTTGATTAAAGGTTTTATCAACAGCTTCTTCAATCATTTCGGCTCCAGCAAGCTCACCAAAACTTTCACGAAGCATCATAGCAACTGACAAAATCATACTAACTGGGTTAGCAATCCCTTTTCCAGCAATATCAGGCGCTGAACCATGAATTGGTTCATACAAACTTGGTCCATTTTCTGAATGACTAGCTGAAGGCATAACCCCAAGAGTACCAGGAAGAACACTTGACTCATCAGAGAGAATATCACCAAATAGATTTTCAGTCACCACAACATCAAAACGTGATGGATTTGTAATCATAATCATAGCTGCACTATCCACTAATTGGTGCTCCAAAGTGACATCTGGAAATTCTAGAGCTACTTCTTCAGCCACTTTTCGCCACAATTTTGAAGTTGCTAGAACATTTTGTTTATCAATACTAGTTACTTTTTTACCACGAACTTGAGCCAATTCAAAGGCTTTACGAATGATACGACGAATTTCTTGAGCTGAATAATCATTAATATCACGCGCCGCTTCGTCTTCCAGCTTATGTTCACCAAAATAGATACCGCCAGTTAATTCACGAACCACCACAAAATCAACCCCTTCAATACGTTCAGGTTTCAATGGTGATAGGTGTTTAAGGGCATCAAAGATACGAACTGGACGAATATTAGCAAATAAGTTCAATTCTTTACGAATAGCAAGCAACCCTTGTTCAGGACGAACTGTTGCATTATCGTATTTCGGTCCACCAATAGCTGCTAGCAAAATAGCATCTGCAGCTTTAGCAGCATCTAAAGTATCTTTTGGTAGTGGATGTCCACAAGCGTCAATCCCTGCCCCACCAAAAGGTTTAGCATCAATATCATAATCAAATCCAATTTTATCAGCAACAGCTTCAAGAACTTCTAAGCCTGCTGCCATAATTTCTGGTCCAATACCATCACCAGCTAAGGTCACAATCTTTTTAGTCATAGTCATCACTTGCGGGAAAACAAACTGTTCTTCACGCCCTATCCTTTCTTAATCATTTGTAGGCACATCGCGGAATGAAACAGCTTTTCCAATTTCTCCCGCATTTTCTTTTTGTACTAAAGCATTGGCATTAACATACGCAATGGCACCAGCTTTTAGAACATCAAAATCAATACCTGATGCATTGAAAATAGTACCAGTATCAATATTTTCAATAGAAACTGATACACGAGCTTGTGAATCAATACCATCTGTTACAGCATCCATAGTGTAGCTGAGAAGACGAACTTTTTGATTGAAGAATTTATCAACTGCATTATAAATAGCCTCCACAGAACCCTTACCATCTGCTGTTACATCAACTTCTTCATCCTCAGCATTAATCATCACCACTTCAGCAGTCACTGTTTCATCTGGATTAGAAGTTAATTTCAAATCACCAAAGTGGAAACCTTCAGGATTTTCAATTTCTGTACCCGCAACCAAGGCACGAATATCAGCATCTGTAATTTCTGTTTTCTTATCAGCCAATTTTTTGAATTTGCTAAAGAGTGGTTTGATTTCAGTTTCTTCAAAAGCAATTTCCAATTCTTTTAGTTTTTCAACAAAGGCATGACGACCTGAAAGTTTACCAAGTGGTAGTGAATTATGCTTAACACCGACAAGTTCTGGAGTGATGATTTCATAAGTAAGCGGATTTTTAAGCACACCATCTTGGTGAATACCAGATTCGTGTGAGAAGGCATTACCACCGACAACTGCTTTGTTTTTAGGAATTGGAATACCTGAGAAACGAGAAATCAATTCTGACGTATTAACTGTTTCATTAAGAACAATATCTGATGTTGCTTGGTAGTAATCTTCACGAATGTTAAGAGCCACTGCGATTTCTTCAAGAGCAACGTTACCAGCACGTTCACCAATGCCATTAACAGTACCTTCTACACGGCCTGCACCATTTTTAATAGCTGCAAGGGTATTAGCAGTAGCCATACCAAGGTCATCATGACAGTGTGGACTGAAAATAATATCACGGTCAGATTTTACATTTTCAATAAGGTATTTAAAAATATTACCGAATTCTTCAGGTGTTGTAAATCCTACAGTATCTGGAATATTGATATATGTAGCACCTGCATCTACTGCTGTTTGAACAACTTCAAGCAAATAATCAAGCTCCGTACGAGTGGCATCTTCAGGAGAAAACTCTACCACATCAAATTTACTACGCGCATAAGTAACATGTTCCTTGATAATTTCAAGAATCTCTTCTTTTGTTTTTTTCAGTTTATATTCACGGTGAATTGGACTTGTAGCGATGAAAACGTGACATTGTGGGTATTTAGCATCTTTCAAGGCTTCATAACAAGCATCAATATCAGATTTCACAGAACGTGCCAAACCTGATACCGCTGTTGTTGTCATAGCTTCTGAAATTTGACGGACAGCTTCAAAAGAATCTGGACTAGCAGCTGGGAATCCTGCTTCAATAGAAGCAATGCCCCATTTTTCAAGTTGCTTAGCAATCGCAACTTTTTCTTTAACAGAGAAATTCACGCCAGGCGTTTGTTCACCGTCACGAAGAGTGGTATCAAGAAATTCAACTTTACGCATAGTAACCTCTTTCTAATTCTAGCAAAAACATTAATATAAAAATAAAAACATCTCACGGTCAAGCGAGATGTTTTTATCCCGCTTGGTAAGCCAAACAGGACTAATGCTTTTTCTGCACTAGCCCTCATTACGCAATAGCAAGACTGTCATTGTTGCGAATGTCATTGACTTATTTTCCCTTCGATGTTTTTCATTTTTTAACATAATACCCCTTTCTAAGCTAAAAGTCAACAGAATAATCTCAATAAAATAAATTTTCTGAAAATAATTTCAAAAAAGTAAAAGAGCTGGTTTTCCAGCCCTTCACTTATTCTTCGTTATCTTTCAAAATTGCAGCAATTTTAGTATTGATAAGGTCGATTGCGACAACATTTGAAGCACCTTCTGGGATGATGATGTCTGCATAACGTTTTGTTGGTTCGATGAATTGATGGAACATTGGTTTAACCACTGATGTATATTGTTCGATAACACTATCAAGGCTACGTCCACGTTCTTCCATATCACGTTTGATACGACGGATAATACGGATATCATCATCAGTATCAACAAAAAGTTTAATATCCATCAAATCACGAAGACGTTTGTCTTCAAGAACCAAGATACCTTCAACGATGATAACATCTTGAGGTTCTTGACGATATGTTTTTTCACTACGAGTGTGTAGTGTGTAGTCGTAAATTGGAATATCTACTGGGCGACCTGCAATCAATTCATTGATGTGTTCAATCATCAAATCAGTATCAAAAGCAAGTGGGTGGTCATAGTTAGTTGATACACGTTCTTCAAAAGTCAAGTGGCTTTGATCTTTATAGTAAGAATCGTGTTGAATCATAGCAATTTTTTGATCTTGGAAATTTGCCAAAATTGCTTTAGAAACGCTGGTTTTTCCGCCTCCAGAACCACCAGTCACACCAATAATAATAGGTTTTTTACGCATTTATTACTCCAAATAAAAAATATTTCCTATCTATTCTACTACTTTTTCCAAATTTTTCAAACATTGAAATCCCTTACTTTCCCTTTAAATAAAAAAACTTCGCTTTTTCTATGTTATAATGAAATAAAGATTTAAAACATAGAAAAGGAAAACTATGATTTCACAATTTCCATCTGTCTGGCAAGACCAACTAAAAAATGCTGGCTTTACAAAATTAACAGACATTCAAAAACAAGTTTTTGAACCCATTTCACAAGGAGATAATCTACTTGGCATCAGTCCAACAGGGACTGGTAAAACCTTGGCTTATCTATTTCCAGCATTATTAAAACTAAAACCTAAAAAGTCTCAACAATTGCTAATTTTAGCTCCAAATACAGAGTTAGCTGGGCAAATTTTTGAGGTTACAAAAACATGGGCTGAACCTCT
>OCTW011507701.1_pt1 | contig 12969 bp, 8 predicted proteins | sample 1539671 | NCBI WGS metagenome assembly OCTW01 (sample SAMN02144230, study PRJEB22623) | gut metagenome | biome: sheep rumen | host: Ovis aries | place: New Zealand | reverse complement strand
CATCGCGTATGCCAGCTTCTTGGCTGTGAAGGTTTTTCCGACTCCCGGTGCTCCCTGAAGGATGACGTTCATTTTGTTACGGAGCAGGGCTTCCAAAACATCGTAGCGCTCTTCAGTCATATAAACCTTGCTCAGGAAGTCTTCTTTCGTGTATTTGGTAACCACCGCATCAGGCTGCTTCAGAGGATTTTCCTCCCGGATTATATCCATGACGAAATCATACTCGCCCTTGGTCAGCTTAAAAAGACTTCCATTAGGTTGTACGAAGAACTCCATCTTTTCCAGTTCCGGTGCTTCCTTGAGTGTCTGGTATTCTATCGGAGTGGATAGACCCTCGACTTTTTCAAAGTAGATTGCATTTCCATCATTGGCCTGTGTTATACGCCCAATGGCAACAACCTTTTTGACGGGATTTGCCTCGTACCCGATCACGACGTCACCGACTTTAGCATCGAGGAAGTTCTGGAATACCCGACGTTTATTTCCGTTTTCGTTATACAGGGTATAGCTCTGTTCTTCTCCGATCTTAATGTCCGCAAAGCTCCAGATCTTTGGATTGGCAGTCAACCACCAATATCCATTAACTGATTCCGTTTCCTCACCTTTTGCATAGAGCTCCACATCATCAAGATTAACCTTATCAAGCGCCTCTGATAACTCGTCGCGTAACTTCCAGATATATGCTCCATCTGTTGCCTTATCAGACTTTCTACCCCTGTAAAGAATTGGCCACCATTTGGAATTATCTGTATCCTTGGTCATCACCGGACAGCCTGTTTTCTTTGCAATGCGCTGGGCAAGTGACCAAGAACCACCATTATAGAAATTAGGGTTCTCCCCGTATTTAACCGATAACTGCTTACATGTTGCAGCTCCGCCATAATCTTTCATGCGTTTCATGATCTGCAAGCTGCCCTGTGTAAATACAGAAGAGTCCTCGAGAAGATCAATCCAATCATCGACTGTCAGGTTCGGAGAATAATCCTTTGGGAACCATTCGGCCTCTTCTTGCTCCGACTTGCGCTCCTCCAGATAAAAACGAGCAAGGTAAAACCCTACATCAATCGTCGCTGTCCTCATCTCTGGGTCAGGATAGCAAGACGGTGTTAGGGCCTTCTGGATCATTTCCTTCAGGCTCTCATCAGAAGCGACCACCTTACAGATTTCATCGTACATCTGAAAGCCGCCGATCAAACTATCTACTGAGCCGTTCCTTTTAGGCATATAATCTGCAGTCAGCTCGGTTGCTGCTGCCTTAAACAGCTCATACTTATAGATATAGTATTTGTCAGGATAGCGTAACCAGAGGTAGGTGCTGATCGCATTGGTGTTCTGATAATGGTTGCGCCACGTGCCGTCATCGTACTTTGCCCTCATATTTTCAGCCGCTGCCTGAAATGCATCAACTCTGGCTGTCAGATCAACAGACTCATCGAACAACGCCCGGAACATAGCCCTTGTGCCTTCGTCATCCGCTTTTGCAAAGTTCGTAATCATACCTCTGGGATACGCGTAACCAGACGCCAGAAGATTGAATGTCTTATCCGTGGCCTGTTTAAACATATCACCAAAATTCTCAGCATCAATATTCCAATGATCCTGAAAATGCTTGATGGCTTCCCATTTGTATTTTTCATCTTCCCAATGAATCGGGAAGTATGCTTTGTACCCAGCAATTATGGGCTCCAGCTTTTCAAAACTAATCATGCGATCTCTACCTGCCTTTATTCATCTTCTGTTAAGAATAAGAATCCATTCTCAAAGCCACCGGGGAATTGGAATTTTTTATCTACGCCATCGAAAGTAACAACTATAATAGCCCCATCGATTCCTTTTACCTGTCCAAGGCCATAGCCCTTATGTCTAACAATTGTCCCTGCATGAACCTTTGACAGATCAACCTTGATCTTCGGTTTCTTTGCAGGAGCACTCGCTGAGGGTGTCGGAGGCACATATGCTGGCCTATAAGTCGACCCACTTCCTGGTCTTGAAGGCTGCGCAATCGGGGTGCGCTTTGAGCCGTAAGTTGCCTTGGGCTCGGCGACCATACGCGCTGCAGGACGATCATCCTCTTCATTATCGTCATCCATGTAGCTACTAATATTTGTGAATACAGGTCTTTCCGGAAGATCGTCGTCTCTTGGAGCATCCGCCTGCATAGAGGTTGCAAGCTGTCCTGCCATAGCATCATAATCCTCACGAGAGATAACCGTGCTGTACAAGCCGACATTTTCACCGGTGTGCCTATCTATACCGGTATAAATCAGACTGGCGTCTTCATATCTCTTGAACTTATACACCGCATCATTCATCAACGCCTCATTAAAAACGTTTAAGGATACCAGCAATTCAAAGTCCTTCACATCCAAACCAGTAACTTTCTTGAACAGTTCCGGCTCCAGCTGTGTAATAACATCCTGAAGGCTGTATTCACGATAGTCTGTCAAATACATAAACACAGGAACACGAGTAGCAAACTTGATCAGTTTTTCCTGAATCATCTTGCGCTTTGACTTGTATTCCTTCTCGGCATCAGTCAGTTCTTTCTTTTCCTTCTTTGTGAGTTTATCGCTTTCCTTCTTTGCCTTCTTGACCGCATTGGACTTATTGATAATTGTCTCTATATCTGCGTTCAAGCTACGGAATCCTTCAATTCGCATGAGCGCATCCATAGCTTCTTCGCTGGCCAGTAAACGAGCAAGGGTATCATTATCGACATTAACGAGCAATGCAGACTCCCAGCGCTTAGCCAGCAGAGTTGCAGATGTCCCGGCCATAGCAATATCCAGAATTTCTGCTGCATTAACCTGCCTCATGGCGCTACCATCATAGGCAAGAACAGGAAGAAAATTAATGAACTCACCGACCTTCTTTTCTGGATTGCTTTCCGCAACATTCAAACGGCAGCTGTAATCAGAGATCTGGCGAAGTGCACGATCCAAAGCAAAGTCAAAGACATAGCACTCCTGCTTGATAATCTGTTTCTGTCCATCATCTTTTGTAATTTCCCAAGGGCTCTGAACGCGGAACGCGGCCTGAAAATAAGTCTCCGGGCTGGACAGATTACGCAGCATAAAAATACCTGTCCACGGCTTGATAGTTACGCCGGTCGTAAGTTTGCCGCAGGAAAGGGTGATGGTCTTTGTTTCCAAAGGATCTCCCATAGAACGACGAACAGGCTCCAGAGCGGCCACACCAATACCAGCCTGCGTTCCAGCGCAAACATTGATTTTATAATCATGATAAAAAGCATTCTGTTTCTGTTCCAGCAGGTTTGCCATCGCATAGCAGGATGCTACGTTCGGAAGGAACCACAGAGTATGCGACAGAACATTCAGAAGTCTGGTATCAGAATAGGGCATCGGAGGTTTCTGTGCACCGAGCTTCAGCTCATCTACAGAAGTCTCCAAGTATGATCCACGAATCAGATCAAGCCACTTCTGTACATAATCCTCGAATACAAAGTGCGCATCTTTTCCTTTTCCTTCTGCTGAGAAGAAAACATTCAGGTCAAACTCATCAAATTCTCCTTGTTTTGCAATACGCTGGATGCTCTCTGGAATTTTGTATGTGAGCATAACCATTCGCGGAAGCGCAGCGTAAGGATTGTCCTCACCCTTCCATTCTTCCTTGGCACGCTGCTCATCGGAATAAGTCCAGTTGTATATCTGCTCCTCGATAAACTCACCTGAATTGAGAGCCCGGAACGGTGTGCCGGAGAGATACAAATAATATGTGGTGGTGATAGGGAGCCAAGTTTCATCGTAGGCGTTACCAGCATCATACTTAGACAGATCTTCTTCGTATGAGTCCTCGTCCTGTTCAAAGAGCTTCTTGGCACTGTCCTTCCAAGCACCAAAATGATACTCATCAAAAATAACGAGATCCCAGTTAGTAGTATGTACCCACTCGTTATTCGCTTTAATACCACCAGTATCTTTATTCACACCAAGGAAATCTTGGAATGAGCCAAAGCAGACAATGGGTCTATTCTTATCCGCGCGCTGATACTGGGCGTCTGTAGAAAGTCCACCTGGAACAGTAGGTCTGGTAATGAACTGCCATCCTTCAAAGTCCATATGCGTCATCAAGTCTTCGCGCCAAGCAGTCTGAACAGCTGGTTTGAAAGTAAGAATCAAAACCCTCTTGAAACCCATCTTCTTAGCAAGCTGGTATGATGCAAAGGTCTTACCGAAACGCATCTTTGCATTCCAGAGGAATTTTGGAGTGCGTCCACTGTTTTCCTCGTAGGCAGACTTGAAATACTTCATAGTCATATCTACGGCCAGCTCCTGCTCTGGGCGCATCGAAAAGGTCTGTGTACGATTCTCAACATTTTCTGATCCAGTCTGAACAGCAGTAACAGCGGCCTTGACATCATTGAGGTTACACCTGAACCATTCATTCCGGTCTTCACCTTCATTGAGCTGACGGCACCCTTTTTTCTTTAAAACAGCATGCACATCATGATCAGTAAAACAGCTACCATCATTTTTCATGGCAGACCAATAGGCCAAAAGCCGATATGGAACTGCTGCCGTATGCAGCTGTTCTTTGATACGAGTATCCACATCTCTTTCAGTGTATCCGACTTTGATATACCCTTTGTGCGAGGCAACGCCTAATAATTCATACGCATAAACCATAGGGTGCGAGTCAGGCCGCTGTGGGAAAAATTCCATTTCAGGCATTATTCGTCACCTCCATCCATCGGCTTGATCATAGAGTCAATGAACTCGATTTCTGCTTCTGTCAGATCGTATTTTTTATATAGTTCTTCATCTGTCCACGGCTTTGTAAAATCCTGCAGGGGAACAAACTGAAATACAATCTTTGACAGTCCAAATCCGCTGACGCACAAAAGCATTAAGAAACGAACAAATTTCGTTTTCATATAGCTTAATGCATTTTCAGCTGGAGAAGGATTATCCCAGTTTCCTATCACGAAATACGAGTGTGTACACACTTCACCCGGATGAAGTACCTTAATCGATGACGGTATCACTCTAAACCTTCCATCTTTACCCGGCTCTCCAGCATGTTCGGCGCTTGTTTTGCTTACAAGGATTTTGAAACTATCGACAGTGTCTGACCCCTTAGAGATCTCCGAACGATCTATATAAGTAATACCATTACTCGCATGTAGAACAAGCTCGTTTTTACTCTTTGGTGTTGTGTGTCCTCGATAGCTTGTCGACAATCCGTATGGCATTAAAGAACTGATGATTTCATCTAATAACGGTTCCTTCTTTGCCTGCACTTTATGGATAATTGAAACCGCCTTATTGTATCTCACAAGCGTTTGGAATTCATTAAGCGGCCTGCTCATACTGTCTCTTTCATCATTCGTGATATTAACAAACTCACAATCTCCTTCGTTATCCCTCTCCCAAAGGAAATAGCAAACACCTCCGCTGACGCTAATGCCGGGAAAGCAATCTTTCGAGTTTGTATAATCCACCATTTTCCTTATATGCCGATCATTCATCATCGAGCTTCTAAACTCGTCCAGCCCCATTCCACCAGAGAACCACCTTGACGGTATGATCATCGTCAAATACCGAGGATTAAGTTTCTTGGCCTGATTTACAAACAAGTTGTATATTGGCTTTGCCTGCCTTCCTGCACCCGCCGTGTCCAGCGCATAAGGCGGATTACCTATAATTACATCAAACTTCATCTTAAAAATCTCCTCTGGTCTTGTTGTGTGGATAAGCTCATATGCATAGGTTTCTAACTCATCCGATCTATCTAATTGGCTTTGTGTAGCCCCGCAAAAAACACATTTCCCGTTTTGCCACCTATGTTGAATGTTCTTAAAACGAACGTTTCCATCTATAGTGTCGAAATGAACCACTGAATAATTTCCATTAGCTGTTTTCGAACAATAAAGACTCCTTCTGGAAAGATGGGACGTTAGCTCTGTAACAGCTATTCCATATAGCTGTTTTTTGAAAATATGATCTGTTCTTTCCTGAAGGTCGGGATAGATCTCTTCCAGCCCCTTTAGCAAGCGTTTTGCTATCTCACGAAGAAACACACCGCTCTTACACGCCGGATCTAAAAATGTTACTGTTGGATCGCTAAACAACTCCTGCGGAAGCATGTCAAGCATTGCATTGGTAACCTCTGGAGGAGTAAAAACCTCGTCGCTTGACAAATTAGCAAGACAAGACAGCACGTCTGGGTTGTACATTGTATTATAAAGATTACCTGCCATGTTCCTGAACCCTCCTATAGTCTGTGACGTAGGAGGTCAAGAACTCACCTTCGTCACTCGGCTTTTCTTCCAGCATAGAAAGCAAGTTCATCTGTTGATACTCGACTTCTACACTTTTTTTCTTCTTTTTTTTAGCGTTAGCCGTAGGCTCATATTCCCCGGCTAACAATTTATCGAAGCGGTAGTCTTTCCGCTGCATCTTGGTTCCCATGACAAATGACCATTCCGAAAAGACAATCGGCTCCTCGGTGTCATTTCCGTTCTCGTCAACCTCCTTTAGGCTGAGAGCATTTCCGCAGACAATATTCCGGCTAAGGATGAATCTGACGGCCTCTCTGCAATCTTCATTAACTTCCTTTTTGCAGATTGCTTCATACTCGCCATTCCAAATATCGTAAAGCCTGTCCCGGCAAGCTAAAACGTTGTCCATCATAAGATCAACCCCGTATATACTTGCCACTGCAATCACAGACTGTTTCTCAAACTCAAGAGGTAGCGGTTTTTTCTTTCTCGGAGGAATAGCCCGTTTCTTTGCCGCCTCTAACTTTCTGCAGAGAATCTCAGCCAAAAAATTACCATCTCCGCAAGCAGGCTCCAGAAATCGGCTGTCCACCCGTTCTGTTTCTTGCTTAACTAAATCCAGCATGGCGTTGACTTCTCGGTCTGCTGTAAAGACCTCGCCGTGATCTGCTACGCGCTGTTTGGATTTTACTTGTCTCGCCATAAAATCCCCCAAATTTCTATTAATCATGTGTCCGTCTTTTTTCGGACTCATTCCTGTTCATTTAGCATCATGTCATAATGTTGCCGCTGTTCCATTGCCTCAAAGATGGTGCGGAAGACATCCTTGTACTGATCCGCGTCGATGCTCTCATCTACAAAATGCAAACCATCGTTAAAGGAGTCGCTGCGCTTAATATATTTGAGCATAGACTGCGCCAGATTATATTTCGTGTAATCCGGAACACCGCCTTCCGCAGGAACCATGAACTTTTCCTTATTCTTCACCAGAACAATGTCACATAGTTCCTCGCTATCGTATCCGCAAAGCTGCAGGAAGTAGTATTCAAGGATACGCCGGATCACATTCATCAGTGGAATCGGTGCATCCAGTTTGTCATATTCCTCCCAAAGAGCTGAGTAGGAATTTTGTACCGGATTGTAGTTTTTATCCTTGTCACTGACGGCTTTTGCCTCAATGACACACGGATCAACAGAAGAAATATTATTCTTCTTGCTGATTTTGAAGAAAGTAACATAGCGATAATGACGTACCATGTTATATGTAATCTCCCGATGGAAGAATGCGTTATGAGTCAGAATAAAAATCTGCTTTATGTACTTTCCTTCAAACTCCGGGGTCTCAAGCCGGATGTTATTGCTGCATACTGCCAGCATCTCTCTGACTAAAGCGCTGACTATAAAGAGCGCGCTACTGTCCATGCTGGATACCGGATCATCGATAACGACTATCTTGTCCTTGCCGGAATCGACCTCCGTCAAGCTACCGCGTACAACATGGTAGAAATATAGGAAGGCTATGAAATTTCTTTCACCCTCGCTTAGGTTCTCTGCGATAGTGCCATCTTCACGAATAACTTCATAAACTCCATTGACTCCTGTTTTTTCTCTGAGCGAGAATCCCTCAAATCCCGAATCTGCCAGGTGCGCGTTGATACTGTCAATGGTTGCCTTCGTATTGATCACCTTGGAGTTGAGATCCGTAATCGTTCTATTCAGCTTGCGGTACTCACCTTGCAGTTCTTTTACTTTATCGTCTAATGTCTTAACAGCATCCTCAATATCCTTCTTGCTTTTCTTGTAGGCTTTTATATCGCTCTCCAAAATAAACATAATCTCTTCCCAAACCATTTTGAGGCATTCGAGCTGCTTATCATGCTTGGTGGCAACTATATCATTGTTGGTCTGGATCTGTGTGTTGATCGTATCGATCAGGCCATCAATTTCTGTAACCAGCGTATCCGTTTCTTTTAATGCCACAGTTTTTGCCGGTTCTTTTACCTTCTCAGCGATCTTTTGCAAGTTTGAAGTGATGGCGGTCTCAAGCTGAGCTACTTTCTTTTCATATTCTTTAGTATCCGTCTTCGGAAAGACCTCTGTCAGATTCGCCTGCAGAAGTGTAAGAAGCTGTTGCATCTTACTTGTATATGCTGTCTGGAATGCTTCAAGTGCGAGCAGATCGTTTTGATACTGCTCGTCGAAGCATTCAGCTATATTCTTCTCAAAATCGTCCGGCAGCTTCTGCTGGCAGAAAGGACATTTCTCTTTTGAATGACCAACATATGCTGCGTGGCCATTCTTCACCCAATCCGTCGCATTCAGCGCCTTCATAAACTTGGCAAATTCTGTCTCGCTGCTGCTGGTGATCGCTTTCCCCAGTAAATCGATTCTGGAAAGATCATATCGGCCTGCAACATCCTTTGATTTCTTGAACAACGGATAAATCTTTGCTTTCGGATCATAGGCTACATCGTAAAGCTCCTGTATATCCTCTGTTTTATGATGAACAGCTGAATATCTGCCGGAAAGCACCTCCTCGGAGAACTGTGCTTTCTTTTTCTTTCCGTTCTGCGTTTTATCAAATGCTTTTCTGACCGCCTCCGTGCTGTCCCAGCATGCTGTTTGAAAGTTGGCCAGTAAAGGTGCGAGTTCTTCCTTTTTAGCATCTCGATCTGAAGATGCCTGTTTCCCATCTCTGACAACAATATCTCGTTGAGCGGTTGCCTCATCGATCCTCTTTCTGGTTTCGACATTTTCTTCGCTCAAGGTGAACACTCCCCTGAGATCACCATAGGTATCAAAATTCCTGTTTATGAAATCCTGATTATAGATCAGGAGTGTATAGTTGTCCGGGTTGGCACCAGCCTGCCATGTAAGCGCAGACGGGTCAGTAAAGGTCTTCGCGACCGTTGATTTTCCTGCTCCGTTTTTCCCGAAGAAGAAATTAATATAGGTTGGTTCTATTGTCTCATTATGAAAGGTAGCGGCATCAACCGTTATGCTCTCGATTAAACCTTTCATTTTTTCTTTCATACGCGTTCACTCCTCAAACTGCTGACTTATTATTCTGTAATTTTCCCTTCCCGGAGCCACTCGTCAACTTCAGAGATTTTAAACTTATATCTCTTTCCGGCACGGTAGAATGGGAGCTTACCGTTTTTAATCCATGTTCTGACAGTATCTGTGCTCACACTGAGATGCTCTGCAATATCTTCAAGATTCACCCATTTTTCAGGGATAACTTCTTGGATTGTATTTTCTACTTCTCGGTTCATGTTTTCCTCCATCACTTCCGTGGTTAACGTTGCATGTTGAATACGGGTACCGGTAAATTAGCCTCATATAATTCTTGGATCAGGTCTACTCGTTTGATAGCCCAATGTGTGCGATTCAGCTCATTGAAAGCATTATTCCCGATAAGACCAAGCTCGTCCAATAACTCATTCAGTCTCTGTTGAACGATATCAGACTTGTAACCGCAAAAATATATTTTCACATCATTTTCGTATATTTTGAGATCAGAGACAAAACCATAAATCACCCTCTGATCATCGTCTGCCTTTCCATATGGCCGGTTCTCGGCCAGGAACAGAGAAGGCAGTGTTTTTATTTCTTCGATCATCTCTGGCGTCAGAGCATCGAAGCGTTGCTTTGTCTCATCCGACATGTATTCGCATAACGACCTGCTGCGTGGCACTTTGAAGTATGGTCTGTCGAACTCCTCGATACCTATTACAAAGAGATTGTAATATTCCCGGTTTACGGTAAGCGGAACATAGAAAGTTCCGTTAAACGGCGGTACCAAAGGCGCCGCCTGCATATTGATATTCACAGTCCCGTAGTTCGGGATCATTAAATTGTCATTGCCCGTCTGCTGGTATTGCTCTTGTCCTTGAGAGCTCAGCGGATTAGCCTGTACTGTCTGTAATTTGTTGTCCATCCACGCCTTCCTTATTTCCTGTTGATGTTGATCGTCCCATAGTTTGGGATCACGGTGTTACCATTACCATTTTGCTGAATAATCAGTGGATTGTTGTAGATCTGTGTGGTTCCCGGAGCAGAAGCTGTATTCGTGTCAGTTTGCTGTCCCGGTTCTTCAGTTTCCAACTCTGGTTCGATCAAAATATCATCCTCTTGTTCTTCGTGTGCTGAGATCGCAGCAGAACAAACCTTTAAATCCGGATATTTTCCTTCCCCCATATGGGCTGTATAAGGTCTCGGTGCGTTACCATGCGACGGACACCATAAATCGTAAGTTTCTTGTCCGACCGAATTGTCCTTACGATATACCGCTATGTAGTGCCAAGCCCCCAGAAGGAATGCCGGAAGACACACGCTTTGTAAGCTGCTAAATGCAGCTTTTTTTATTGTCTTGCCATCCTCACAAATGAAGAACTCTTCATTATTGTCAATGCTTTGATCCTGACAAATTAGATCGATAAGCGCTCTGACAAGTGCGGCATCCTTACGGACGGCTTTTCCGGTATCTATAAATTGGTCCACAAAAGCGACCATGCTTCTTAACGATTCTGAGTAATTATCCTTCACCCGTCTATCGAAAGCTCTAACTTCCTGCGTCTCACCAAACGGAAGGTATGCACCTGCCGAAGTCCTGCAGGATTTAAAGTCATTAGCTTTTCCTTTCAAAGTTTTTTTACTCACCTCTTTGTAATCAGGATTGATCACTTTACATAGCCCCATCAGAACTTCGGGATCTGACATATGATCTGTATCTCCATGATAGTGTTCTTTTGCCTTCATCCGTGGTTGAAGTGCCTGTAGCACCAACACGAAGAAGGTTCCGCCGCACAGACGCGGATAGTTATTTATCGTCACAGATTTTCCTCCGTTTTACTCTGATTGTCATTAAGTGAAGCCCTATCGAGTCTTTCAGCTCAATTACCAACAAACCCCACTAAACCCGATTATATCACGGAACGCAGCAATTATCAATTTCCTGTGTATGAACAGACCATTGCCGATTACTAAATTTTATTTCGAAGTCGAACCTAAAGAACCTTACGAACTATAGCAGCCGACCTACTGAACGATTGGATAGCTCTTGCGAGAAGTCGCAGGAGCTTTTTTCTTCCTGTGATTTCCGCAGAAATTTTGCAAATCGCAGGAGGAAAAAAGATGAAAACATGTGTCAATCTCAATGAAAATGCTTGTGACAACAGCAACTTCAATCACAGCACCAGCATCGGCCCGAACGGAGAAATCCTGTTCGATGCGCCGATCGAAATCAAAGATCAGGCCGACCTCGACAATTACGGCATCACTTGGAGTGATTGCCGGACGCTCAACTTCCATGGCAGCGACAAAGTGACGGTCTTCTTCTTCAAAACGGAAAACCGTGCCTTTGCCGAGTACCAGTGGAGCTATCTGGACACTCAGCACTCTCGTGGTTACGCCAGCGTCAGATGCATGATCCCCGGCAAAAGAAAGGCATTCATCAAATGCCCGGACACCGTCTCCTGCGCCACCTGCCCCTACAAGGACAAGAAGCAGGCCCCCATCATTAGCTGGGACGGACTTGTCGAGACCGGTTATGAACCGGAAGGTAGCGCTCCTGTGGACGAGCAGGTCGGAGCAAAGATGGAGTACGAAGGCATCAAGGCTATGATGGATGCAGAGGACCCTCGAATTTCGAGAGCATTTGAGATGAAGGAGCTGCAGGGTTATTCTGTCAGGGAGATCGCTGCGGAGCTGGAAATCTCCCAGCCTCGTGTTTACCAGCTGATTGCCAAAGCCAAGGCTATCGGCAAGGAATACCGCAAGATTAACGGTTAAGACAGAAAAAGGCGGCATCGGAACTGATCACTCCGGTGCCGCCGCTTTCTTTTTGTCCGTCAGTAAACTCATAGTCTCGACCTACCCAAAATAGTAAAATCGTTGACTCGTTTCCCTCAAAATAGTAGTTTCATAGCCTCGTTTTCTGAAATAGTAAACTTGTAGCCTCGACCCTGCTTCTTGACCAGTTCCCGCGAACATAAAAAGAGGGTTCCCATCACACGGAGCGCGATCTGCTCCCGGTGACGGAAACCCCAGTATTTCAGGCTTTTTCAGCCCTTTTTCTTCAAGAATGTGTTAGTAGACAGACTGTCTCGACGTGGCAGGTCTGCCCAAAAAGATCCACCGGCTGCGCCGAGCGGAGCGAGTAGGCGCCTGCGCTTCCTTCCGTGAGGCAGCGCAGGTCGCGCGCCAGAGTAGCCGGATCGCAGCTGACATAGACGATGCGTTCCGGCGAAAGAGACAGCACCGCGTCGAGCAGCCTCGGATCGCAGCCGCGGCGGGGCGGGTCGAGCACGACGACGTCCGGCCGCGGGCAGGGAACGCCCTCCGCGAAGCTGCCGCGCGCCACAAGCTCCTCGGCGGCTCCGGTGAAGAAGAACGCGTTGTGAATGCCGTTGGCGGCTGCATTCTCTTTCGCGTCCCGGATCGCGTCGGGTACGATCTCCACGCCGTACACTTCCTTCGCGTTCCGCGCCAGAAAGAGCGAGATCGTGCCGATGCCGCAGTACAGGTCGTACACGATTTCCCGTCCGGTCAGCTGCGCCGCCTCCAGCGCCTTCCGATAGAGGACTTCCGTCTGTTCCGGATTGACCTGATAGAACGACCGGGGCGAGATACGGAAAGTCAGGCCGCCGAGCGTATCCCGGAGCCACGGGTCGCCGTACAGCGGACGGACCGTCGGCCCGAGAATCGTGTTGCCCCGGGTCCGGTTC
>OCTW011577595.1_pt1 | contig 12970 bp, 10 predicted proteins | sample 1539671 | NCBI WGS metagenome assembly OCTW01 (sample SAMN02144230, study PRJEB22623) | gut metagenome | biome: sheep rumen | host: Ovis aries | place: New Zealand | reverse complement strand
CTGAACATAATTGGTCAAGAAATTGATGAAACTGTCTCTAGGGACAATTTCACGCATATATTGGTCACAAAAATATATGGCTTCCTTTTCCACCTTGATGAACTTTTCTTTGTCTTTTTCAAACAAGCAGGTATCGACAACACTCATCACTAGAACTCCATCTTTTCTTCCATTTTCTTACCATTTTCAATGATGCGATCATAGAAAATGATGGTGTCAGCAACCAAAGAAGCAATCTCAACCGCCTTCTTTCCACCTTCAGAGGAAATCTTTCCCATAAAAGCTAAGGAAACATCAAAGCCTTCCTCACTCTTTGGATTGCTCATCAAGTCATTTAAAGAAACATCAAAAAAATCAGAAATTTTCTTTAATTCAATTGCGCTGATTATTCTTTCCGCATTCATGATTTTACTCATGACCTGAGGAGACACTCCAAGGTAAGCAGCCAAGTCCTTCTGTTTCTTATTTTTTGCCTGCAAATTAGTAAGAATGTTTTTGGCAATGACAAGATTCATATCAGTCATAACACCACTCCTTTTTCCTATTCATCCTTCAGTATCATTATTATAGAAATAAGATATTCAAAAAATCAATGAAATATTTATTAATACCAAAAATATTATCATTTTCAAGATAAATAATCAACAAAATATTGATTTTCCATTATTTAGACTAGAAAGTAAGTCCTACATTCATCATATCAGTGTTATAATATCCTTACGCCAAAAACGCGCAACAAAGGAAACAAATTATGGAAACTACATTAGTCATTATGGCTGCTGGCATGGGTTCAAGATTTGGTGGACTCAAGCAAGCAGCTGCCATCACACCAGATGGAAAAGGCATCCTAGATTTCTCTTGCTATGATGCGAAAAAAGCTGGTTTTAGCAAGATTGTCTTCATCTTAAGAAAAGACATCATTGATGAATTCAAAGAAAGAATCGGTAACAGAATTGCTTCGAAGATGGATGTCGAATACGTCATCCAGGATACCACCTGCTTACCAGAAGGCAGAACTAAACCATTTGGTACTGCTCATGCCATCTACTGCTGCAAGGATGTCGTCAAGACACCATTCTGTATCATCAATGCCGATGACTATTATGGAAGCAATGCCTTTAAGGAAGTAGAAAAGCATTTAGAAAATGCCAAAGAGGGTCAATACGCCATGGTCGCTTATCAGTTAGGTAAGACCTTATCTAGCAATGGCAGTGTCTCTAGAGGTGTTTGCAACTTAACTGCTGATTCCTACTTAAAGGATATTGAAGAAGTCACCAAGATCGATTCTGTTGGTAAATGTGTCTATCAGGGTAAAGAGCAGACTCTTCCTTTAGATACACCAGTCTCTATGAACTTATGGGGCTTGACTCCTGGTTTCTTCAAGATCTTAGAAAGAGAATATGAAAAATTCCTCAAGACCGCTGACTTGAGCAAGGATGAATTCCTTGTTCCAAGAGTCATCGGTGATTGTTTGACTGCTGGTGAGGCCACGGTCAAGGCTTATCACAACAAAGATAAGTGGTATGGCATCACCTATAAGGAAGACTTACCAGAAGTTCAGCAAGCCATTTCTAAGTATGTTGCTGATGGCTTGTACGAAGAAATCTAATCCATTTGAATTCTACGTCACTGACTCTATCCAGAGTCAGTGATTTTTATTTTGCCTACTTAAATATACAAATGTCTAAAAATCTATTTCTGTCTTATCATTTCAATAAAATTTCAAGGATTACAATTGAACACAATAGATATGTAAACTAAAATAGATAAATGAGTTTCTATATGTGCTTTTCATCAATTTAGATTAACTTTTCACGAATTTTATACTATGTTTTGTTCCATTTGCTAGCAATTCGTAAATGTTTACGCTACAATGTAATCATTCTATGAGTGAACAAAGTCATATCACCTATAGAGCAAATAAGGAAAAACAAGACCAGATTGTCAACGCTCTTCTTTTTTGCCTATTGACACTGTTCGCATCTCTATTATCGATCGGTAAAGTCGTCGCTTCTTCTACCGATAGAACTGCTCTGGAGATGCCGTTTTTAAATGGCTTTACCTATTATCCAGAACAACCACCGGCATTGTGGATCTTCCTTCTTCCTTTTACTTTATATCTACTAACCTTCCTCTTCTTGTTTTATCGCATCTCCGAGAAAGGAAAAATCTTACCAAAGAAGAGCATCTCAATTCTCTTTATCGGCTTCATTCTCTTTCGAATTCTTTCAGTTTTTTGTTTTCCCTATGGAGAACAAAACTACCTATTCACTTCTCCTTTTGATGGAAGTGTCATCCCCGTTTATTATCAGGGTTATACCATACTAGAAAGATTTATCACCCTGATAGAAGAAATCTGTTTCTATGGTTATTTTGTCTTCTTCTTCACCTATTTCAAGAGATTGAATTCCACGATTGCCTTAAAGAGTATCCACATCTTATTTGCCATCTATTTTTTGTTCTTGTTATCCTTATTGTTCTTTTCCTTGATTGTCGAAAGCGATAAGATCATCAACAACATCAACATCTATCTAAGTGGAAAAGGAAACGTCGCTCATATCACAAGTTATCTCAACAACCGAAACGTCGTTGGATATTTCTTCTTTTTTGGCGCTTGTATGATGATGATTACCTTCCTATTCAAACCAAATGGATTTTCCGTCTTCTTCCAGATTTTCTTCACCATGGTCTGCTTTATTCTCTTTAGCAAGACACCAGCTATCTTATGTACTGGTTTGATATTGACTCTCTTACTCCTTTATCCCATCTTCTATTTCCAGGAACATAAAACCATCAGTCTTGTCTTCATCGTTTTATTTTCCTCATTCATTCTTTATCTCTTCTTATCCTTGACCATCTTAAAAGAAGTCTATTTTGATATCTACATCAAACCGATTGTCGATGTCTATACAAGTAGCCACACCCTAAAAGCCAGAAATGATTTAACCATTGCATGTCTAAGCATGGAAACACCATACACCTGGATTTTTGGTTTTACCAAATTTCCTTATACTTCTATCTTCAAGAATTATCGCTCTCAGTTACCGATTGATAAAAGCGTGCAAAACGCCCATAACGCCTATGTAAATATCATTCTAGAATTTGGTATTCCTGGACTTGTTTTGGTCTTAGCCATCTTTGGTATCCTCTATTTCCGCATGGGAAAAGAATTGTTCTATAAGAAGAATCCTAGATTCTTCTTCTGGATTGCCATAATGACAGCCAATCTCGTCTATTCCTATATTGAACCAAACATGGTCTTCCAAAGAGAACTCACGGCATTATTCTATATCTATATCTATTTCTTCCCGATGGAATTTGATTTAAGATTCAGCAAAGAATTAGAAATCGTAGAGAAAACACTCTTTAGCCTTAAACCAAAAGTCGCCTAAAAAGAACCATATAATCAAAGAAACAATTCTTGGTATCACTTTCTTTTCTAAATTTATTTTTTTCATTGATTAGAGTGCTTCTTTTCTTTAGAATGTACACATGTTGTTTTCTAGGAAAGGAATAAGGCGATATGCAAAAAGTTATTGTTACTGTAGTCGGTAAGGATAAAGTCGGGATTATTGCTAAGGTCTGTAGTTTTCTAGCTGAACAGAATATCAACATTCTTGATATCTCTCAAACGATCGTCGGTGGTTACTTCAATATGATGATGGTCACTGACATTTCTTCTTCTCAGAAATCATTTCTTGAAGTCATGGATGAAATTTCCGCTTTAGGCAAGGAAATCGGTGTTTTGATTTCCATGCAGAAAGAAGAAATCTTCGATTCCATGCATCGTATCTAAAGGAATAAGTCTATGATCAATATCAACGAGGTCATCGAGACCAATAAGATGATCCAGGAAGAAAAACTGGATGTCAGAACCATCACTTTAGGTATTTCTTTATTAGATTGTATGGATAGCGACATCAATACTGTCGCAAACAACATTTATTCTAAGATCACCAGACTGGCTAAGGACTTAGTCAAGACAGGTGATGAAATTGGAACCGAATATGGTATTCCGATTGTCAACAAGCGCATCTCCGTCACCCCGATTGCCATCATCGGTGCTCCGTGTTGTAAAAGCATTGCCGATTATGTCTTATTAGCTAAGACACTTGACAAAGCCGCCTTAGAAGTTGGTGTCAACTTCATCGGTGGATTTTCCGCAATTGTCAGCAAGGCAATGACCAGCAATGAAAAACTCTTCATCGAGTCTATTCCAGCTGCTTTAAGCCAGACAGAAAGAGTCTGCTCTAGTATCAACGTTGCTTCTTCTAAGACGGGTATCAACATGGATGCCGTCAGACTCTCTGGTAAGATCATCAAGGATTTAGCCTACTTAACAAGAGAAGACAGTTCTATTGGTTGTGCAAAGCTTGTCATCTTCTGCAACGCTCCTGATGATAACCCATTCATGGCCGGTGCCTTCCATGGTATCAGCGAAGGCGATGCTGTCATCAATGTGGGTGTCTCTGGTCCTGGTGTGGTCAAAAAGGCCTTAACCAAAGTCAAAGGCAAGGACTTCACCGCTCTTTGTGAAGAGATCAAGAAGACCGCCTTTAAGATCACGAGAGCCGGTCAGCTTGTCGCTAGTGAAGCAAGTCGAAGATTAAACGTTCCTTTTGGGATCATCGATTTATCTTTAGCCCCAACGCCAGCAGTGGGTGATTCTATTGGTGAAATCTTCCAGGAGATGGGTCTTGAAATGCCTGGTGCTCCAGGAACCACCTGTGCGCTTGCCTTACTTAACGACCAGGTCAAGAAAGGCGGCATCATGGCCTCTTCTAGTGTTGGTGGATTATCCGGCGCCTTTATTCCGGTCAGCGAAGACCACGCCATGATTGAAGCTGCCAAGATGGGTTCTATCTCCTTAGAGAAATTAGAAGCCATGACTTGTGTCTGCTCTGTTGGTCTTGATATGATCGCCATTCCTGGCGATACAAGTGAAGAAACCATTTCTGGTATCATCGCTGATGAAATGGCTCTTGGTATGATCAACAACAAGACGACCGCCACTCGTCTTATCCCGGCTTACGGCAAAAAGGTTGGTGATGAGGTCGAATTTGGAGGATTATTAGGTTCTGCCCCAATCATGAGAGTCAATGAATATAAGTGCGATGACTTTGTCAACCGCAAAGGTAGAATCCCTGCTCCAATCCATTCTTTCAAAAATTAACTCTTTTAGAGTGATCTCTCAGGTTTACTTTTCATTCAAAATATAAGAAAATAAATACGCTATGAAACACATCATGTTCGTCTGTCAGGGCAATATCTGCCGTTCACCGATGGGTATGTTCATTCTTCGTCATAAGCTTAAGGAATTAGGTTTAGAAAACGAATATGAAGTGATTTCGTGTGGTCTTGAAACCTCCACCAAAGGTGAGGATATGGAAGAAAGAAGTAAAAAGCAGCTTGATGATGCTGGTATCCCTTATGAGAAACATGAAGCTCATATGGGTCATCCAAGAGACTTTTTAACGCAAGACTATATTCTCTATATGGAAGATTTCAACCGCGTCTTGATTTCTCGTATGATGTCCAATCGTCATTTAGAAAAAGCGCATCGACTTCTCGATTACACAGATGATAAAAGAGATATTGTAGATCCTTATTTCACCAACGATTTCTCTAAAGCCTTTGAAGATATCAACAAAGGTATTGATGCCTTTATTCAAAGTGAGATTCTTCCTCACAAAGAATAACTAAATAGATCATTGCGCCTCTAGTGATAGAGGCGTTTTTTAAGCAAGGAAAAAAGGAAGGTTTTCACCTTCCTTAACATTTTTAGAATTCGTCTTCTTCGGTTTCGACTTCGGATTTTCTCTTGGCGTGATAACCACCATAGCCATATTTATAATGTCTATAGCCATAACCAGTACCAAGACCATAGCCATATCCATAACCATAGGCGTATCCGCCATAACCGCCTCTACCATTATCTTCATCGGTGGTAACCATGGACATGGTGATACCGATGATATCGATATTCTTTTCGGCTAAGGCATGACAAGCAGCGACAACATCTTTCTTTCTGGAAATATGCTGAGAGCAGACAAGCAAGAAACCATCGACATCCTGACCGACCATGAAGGCGTCAGAGACAACCAAGATTGGTGGAGTATCCAAGATGACATAGTCATAAGCTTCCTTAAGTTCCTTAAGAAGTTTCTTCATACGAGCACTAGATAAGACCTTGGATGGGAATGGTGTATGAGAACCAGAGGTGATGACATCAACACCCTTGGAGGTATGAGCAATCGCCTTAAGAGAATTGACTTCACCTTTGACATATTCAACAATACCAATCTTGTTTTCCAGATGGAAAAGCTTATGAATAGCTGGCTGACGTAAGTCTAAGTCAAGAAGAGCAACTTTCAAACCTTTTTCGGCATAAAGAAGAGCAAGGTTACAAGCCATAGTGGTCTTACCTTCAGCTTCCTGAGCGGAAGTGATGGCATAACACTTGACTGGAGTTTCTAAGTTAGAGAAATCAATATTGGTCTGAAGACGGATAACGGCATCGGCTTCTGGAGAGTCGAAGTCATGAATCAAGCCTGATTCGACAACACGATGCTGACTAGCATCCTGATTAGCACCATATCTAGGCATTTTTCTTTCCTCCTTCTCCTTCTTCTTTCTTATCTTCATCCTTCTTAGTATGTTCCTCAGCATAAGCTTCATACTTTGGAACCATACCGATGACCTTGTAACCAGTTAAGTATTCCAATTCAGCCTTGGAACCAATCTTGGTATCAGCAAGTTCACGAATGATAGCATAAGCAACACCGACAACAGCACCACCGATAACACCGACAGCACCGATGATCAAATTGCTGGTGGAAGTATCAACAGCGTTTTCGACACGAGCTTCATTGCCAGGGAAGATAGTCTGGTTGAGCAAACCATTAAGAGAACCTTCAGAACTGTTGCAGACATCCTGTAAAGCCTGAACGGTAGCATTGACAATATCGGTAGATAACTGAGCAGAGGAAGTTGTACAGGTGACATCAATAAAGTTGGAATAAGAGGTACCAGAAGCATAAGTCTGCAAGGTGGCTTTGAAATATCCATCTAACGCGACAGTGTTATATTCCGTTGTGCCATCCTGAAGAACAGTAATAAACTTCTTAGCATAGCCTTTCTGATTATCCTTATCGCCTTCGACAAGAATCTTACAGGCTGCTTGTTCAACTTCCGTGTATTTGATGTAGTTGACGGCAACCTGGGCAAGTTGCTTGGAGGTGCTGACAACACCAGAATCGGTAGATTCTTCATCATCATGGGCAGCGACTAAGATTGTTCTGGTTGCCTTATAGACTGGCTTTTTAATCGCACGAGCATAAACAACACCGACAGCCAAACCAATAAGCATGCAGATGACAACCGCAATCCAATGCTTGATGATCATGTGCCAGATCTGGCCTAAGGTTATGCCTCTTTCTTCCTCATCCGTTTTCTCGATGACATTGTTATTGCCACCCTTAGAAACCTGAGGACGCTGAAGAGTCTCAATTTCTTCATTATTGTTTTCTTGCATATACTTTTCCTCAACAATTCTTGCAAATTTAATTATATTACTTTTCTACTATTTCAACAATAAAATACAACCCAGAAAACTAGCGCAAAGACGGCAAAAGATACAAAACAGAAGGATTAGCAACAAGATAATCTAGTGAGTGAATCAGCGCGGAGGTCGAATTGAGTTCCACACCGGTAGACAAGTTGCCACCATTGACAGCAAACAGAATAATTAACAAGATTGCGCCAAGTCCGATACGATAGAAGCCAAAGATGGTGAATGTTCTCGTACGAAGCATGGACATAAAGGAACGAATGACAATCCAGGAAACGCCAAAGGCAACAAGCATAGCAATCAAGATCAGAACAATCTGGAAGCCAGAGATGACACTTGCTTCACCCGTCGTCATCTTACCGACATACAAGGCGCCCTTGATCAAGGAACCACCAAACATCGCTGGGATAGATAAGTAGAAGGAGAAACGAGCAGCGGTTCTTCTATCGATAGACATCAATAAAGCTACACAGATGGTCACACCAGAACGGCTCGTACCAGGAATCAGGGCTAAGACCTGAGCTAAACCGATAAGCATCGCCATCTGGAGGGTAATGTTTTTAATCGAATGAACTCTGAAGAGAGGATAATTGGTAAGTTTTTCTTCATCGTATTCATCATCTTCATCAGAACTATCGCCAACTTCGGTAGTGGCGCCTGCTCTGTTGAGATGATATCTCTGTTTGATTCGTTTGGCTCTCATACGAAGAGAGTATTCGATGATGATGAAGATCACGCCATACGCCATCAAGGCGATAGAGACAGTCAGATAGTTATAAAGATAATTGTCAAGCCAGTCATCGAATAACAAGCCGATGACACCGGCTGGAACAGAAGCAATCAAGATCTTGTACCAGGTACGCCATATTTCGCGCTTTTGTCTCTCTGTCTTGTTCTTTCCAAAAGGCCATAGACTCTTGAAGAAGGCCATGACGACAGCGATAATGGCACCAAGCTGAATAATGACGACAAAGAAGTCGAAGAATTCTTTTCCTTGTGTATCTGCCAAACTAAAGAATTGTTCCAAGACAATCATATGACCAGTGGACGAAACAGGCAACCATTCGGTGATACCTTCAACGATGCCGAAGACGATTGCCTTGAGAATATCAATAAAATTTTCCATCAATTAAAGCTCCTAAATTCCCCTTGTAAAGAATATTGTTTTTTCTTTTGACTGAACAATTATACTATAGGCTAGCCTCATTATAAAGTAAAAGATATAGTAGAATATTAATTTAGTATATATATATTTAGACAATTTCGCTCTGCAAAATAAACAAATTGATTTCTAGATTATCCTCAAGGGAGTATTTCTCCATCGAGAAAAGAAAATCATGATACAATAGACTTCATGTGAGGAATCTTCATGCAACAAATAGCCGGATATACACTCATCTTACAATCGAAAGCCACCTTCTACAAAGGTGATGTTTACTATTTTAGACATAACAAGACAGGTGCAAGAATCTGTTATTGTGATACCAAGGATCAGGAAAAGAGATTTCAGATTACCTTCAAGACCATGGCTTTAAATAACCGTGGTGCCGCTCATATCTTAGAACATTCCATCCTTGCCCAATCTCAGAAATACCCCGTCAAGAATCCCTATCTTGAGATGGATACCAGAAGCGTCAACACCACCATCAATGCCTCCACCTATGATGATCACACCTGTTTTTATTGTGCTACCTATAACGAAAAAGACTTCCAGAACCTCATGGAAGTATTATCAAACTGCGTCTTTTACCCCGCTGTCATCAAGGATGAAAGAATCTTCCACCAGGAAGGCTTCCGCAAAGAACTAGATAGCAAAGGTCATCTTCATTATAACGGCATTGTCTATAACGAGATGCTGGGTGATTTTGAAGACCCGGATTTATATTTCGGATATCAGCTTACCAATCTTCTAAGACCCAATTCTGTTTATAGCTATATCTCAGGTGGCTCACCATTAGAGATTCCACTACTCAGTTATCAGGAACTATGTGATTTCTATCATAAATATTATCATCCAAGCAGAGCCTATATTCATTTCTACGGACATACCGATATTGAAAAAAGACTGGCTTGGTTAGATAAAGAAATCTTTTCGCATTTTGATAAGTTGCCTGATATTGAAATACCAGATTATCAACTTACAACCAAAGAAGAAGTTATCACTCCCTCTCCTGTTGAACAGGATGATGATACCTGCGCTTTAGCCATCTGTTTTTCTCTTCCTTTCAATTATCCACCAAAGATGAGCTTTGCGTTAAATGAACTATTCCATGTCAGCTTTACCTCTAGCCTTTCTCCTTTCTATCACGAATTTATCGATTCCAATTTAGGTAATCTTGTGCAATATAGCATCGAGGGTGGAAAGAAGACCACCGGTGCTATCATCCTTTCTGGTATCAAGAAAGAAGACCAGGATATCGTCATCAAGAAGGCCAAAGAATATCTTGTCAATCATCTAAACAGAATAGACCACGAATTGCTGAAAACCATTTTAAGAAAGCGTCTGTTCGACGCAAACAAAAAGATGGTCGACTGCCCAAATGGTTGGGGTGAAGTCTTTATCAGCGATTCTTTAAGATGGTGGATATTTGATGATCATCTTGTCTATAACGACTATGATTCCTTTTTGATGTATCAAGAGCTTCTTGAAGATGTCGACAAGAATTATTTTGAAAACCTATATAAAGATCTCTTCTTAAATCCTAGACCTCTTCTTCTTGCTTTCTTTACACCCGATTTAGACTTCCTTCCAAAACTAGATGAGCAAAGAAGAAAACAGATCAAAGAAGATGAAAAGAATCTCACCGAAGAAGAAAAAGATAAACTGAGAAAAGATAGTCTATCTTTAGAAGAATATCTTAAGATCGCGGCTAGTAAAGAAGAACTCGACAGTCTTCCTTGTCTATATCCAGAAGACTTAGATGTCAGTATGACTAAGGCTATCGCTACTAAAGATGGAAAAGACTATCATTACTTCATTCCATCTTGTCACATTGCCTTTGAAAGAATCTTCATCGATATCTCTGATCTATCCTTTGAAGAATATTCCTATCTTTCTATCTTAGGTGATTTATTTCCTATCCTGAATAAGGAACACTATACCCGCAAGGAAATCAACCAGGCTCTTTATGATTATATCGGTAGCACTTCTTTTTATACGAGCGCCTATGAACTAAAAGGCGATAAAGAGAAATTCTACCTCATCATCGAAGCCGATGGATACAAAGAAAATTTCACAAAGTTCTATAAGTTGCTTTATGATTTCTTCATGACAACAATCTTTGATGCCACAAGAATCAAAAACCATATTGAATCAACCTATAAGCAGTTTAAAGAAAAACTAGTAAGCGATCCGCTAAACTATGCGATCTATAAAGCTATGTCTCCTTATCAGACCTCAGATAAGATCAGAAGTCTGATGAACGGCTTTGATTATTTCTATTTCCTGAAAGAGATTCGTCATCTTGATGTGGAAAAAGAAATCATCCCTCGCTTAAAAGCCTTGGTAGAGAAAATCTTTGTCAAAGATAGAATGTTCTTATTTTATATCGGGGATAAAGAAAACTATGACGTTGTCAACAAAGCCAGCAATGACTTTAGAAACATCTTTAAAGAAAGCCAGACTCATCTTGATTGCCTACCAGAGATGAATCATCAGATTCATCATGTGGCTTATACTTCCACACTGGATATCAATCACATCGTCTTAGCCTATAAAGGCAAGACCTTTGACTTGAAGAAATTATCGATTCTTTCTCTAGCCATGGATTATCTCTCCCAAAACTATCTTGCTCAGGCAATCAGAATCCAAGGTGGAGCCTATTCCTGGGGATGCGGATGTGGACTAGATGGACAAATCTATTTCTATTCTGCTGAAGATCCTCATATCCAAAAGACCTTATCCATCTTTAAGGATGCTCCTAAGTTCTTAAAAGAAAACCCGATTGATGATGACCTACTTTCTCAATTCAAGATGAAAGCCATCGCCTCCATGCAGGAAAATGACTCCGTCTGGGATAAAGGTCTCATCGGGTTAAAGAGACTCTTTAGAGAAGATGGAGAAAACCCCAACATCAAACAAAAAGAATATTTCCTTTCCGTCAGCAAGGAAGATATCATGAACTGCGCTGAGGAAATCCAGAATATGCTAGATCTATCTTCCTATGTTGTCATCGGCAACAAGAAAGAAATCAAGAAACACAAAGAACTCTTTGATGAAATCAACGAATTGAAACTATCATAGAGAACTTTTTCTATAACAAAAGGACAGTTTGTAGTAAACTATCAACATGCAAAAGAACAAATGGTATCACTTCATCTTTCCGCTGGTCTTCCTTTTTTTATCGACCCTGATTTTAGTCTTGGCCGCTACTCCAGGAAATAAATCCTCCGCCCAGTCAAAAATACTGGCTTCCTTATTTGATATGGGTCCTGAATCAGTAAATATCATTTCTCCAACAGGACTATCTATCGAGGGTGATTCTACGCTCTATGTCGATCATACCAATACGTATAAGGCTATCTTTACTCCCTCTGATACCACCGATCAGAGAGTCAAGATTGAAGTGAAGAATAACGAAGAAGAAGTAAAAAGAAACGATCATTCCCTAAAAGGCTTAAAGCCAGGTGAGGTAAGTCTCATCTTTACTTCTCTTGCTAATCCTAGTCTTACCTATTCTTTAGATATCCAGATTCTAAGAGAACCAATCACCTCTTTGACCACCAGCTTAACGAGTGAAACAAGTCTCATCAAAGGCATGACCTCCAAGCTTCAGGTCAAAGCTAATACCCTTGACTTCACTATGGATGATATCGATTTTATCTCCTCTGATCCTGATATTCTAAGTATTGATAACAAAGGTTATATCTATTCTCATGAAATAGGAAAAGCAAGTGTCTATGTCAGAGCCAAGAATGATATTACCTCTACTCCAATTGAAATCCAGGTTATAGAAGGCCCTTTTACTCCCGTATCCTTATTGACTTATGAAGTAGATGATATGGATATCTATGTCGGAGAAAAAAAGACAATCACCCCAATCTTTAATCCCGATGCCTCAGATAAAGCCTTTATTCTTGATTGTAGTCAGGCAAATATTTCTTCAAATCAGGTATCGTTTAATCAAGCCGGGGATTATCCATTAACCATCACATCCGTTTCCAATCGCAGTAAAAGTAAAACCATCTTCTGTCATGTCAAAGAAGTCAAAGCCTCTTCGATATTAGTCTCCTATGCCTCAATCCAATATGGAAAAACAACCAAGCTCAGTTATCAACTGCTTAGCGAAATAGAAGGCTTACCTGTCACCAATAAGGATGTCATTTTTGAAAGCGACAACCCAAGTATTGCTACCATTGATAGTTCCGGTTATGTACTAGGACTAAAAAAAGGTAGTGTCA
>OCTW010842935.1_pt1 | contig 12973 bp, 8 predicted proteins | sample 1539671 | NCBI WGS metagenome assembly OCTW01 (sample SAMN02144230, study PRJEB22623) | gut metagenome | biome: sheep rumen | host: Ovis aries | place: New Zealand | reverse complement strand
ATGCAACAAGGCGTTAAAAATGGGTAACAGGCGAACGTCGCATTCTCTTTTTTATAAAATATTTGTGCTTTAAGAATGCGGCGTTCCTGGCACACATGGTTTTAGGAATCGAGGATGTGCAGGCATGAATTATGGATTACATGCGGTTTTGTTTTCATTACAACCTTTAGGGCATTTCTTATTGCCAGCTGATACGTAGTAGAGATTGCCGTCAGTAGCCCTTTTGCATTCACTGTAAAATTCTCTATCTTTGGCGCATCGTGTTGGGACGATTTCACCTTCGTTTTTGCATGATTTATTATCGCTATTGATGCATTGTGCTTTGTTGTCAATGACAAGGCAGCTGGTCTTTCCGGGACATTTACGATGATTAATTGTAAGATTGCTACAATTGAATGCTTCATTTTCTTTGCAATGGGCTACGTAGCTCGAAGGATCACATTTTTCCCCTGGAATGCATTTTCCATCGGGAGAACAAGTACCCGAACCATTGTGACATGTCGTTTGTGAATGTTTTCTCAAATGTAATACGTCACCATTTTGGGATCTTTCACATCGATAGACAACTTCCCATGCTATTCCTAAACTGTTTATTTCACAGAATTCGAAAAGCGCTTTTTCCTTGTCACAACTCTCGCCATTGTGTTTTCCTAACGTATTGCCCATGTCATTTGAAGCAGCTTTCGTCGGTGTTGGTCTGTTGTGAACTCTTTCATATCTCGCGTCAGCAGACACTGGACGATAAAAGAGATCGCCGTTGGACGTTTTTTCACATATATAGGATTGTTTTGTTGTTTTACCTGATTCCAACTGTTTTTCACGTATAATCGTCTCATTTGCCTGATAGCACCGGTCTTCTTCGTCCATGCATTTTGCATATAATAAAGGATGAGCCGCACCCGCCTCAAATTCGACGCAGACCTTCGCAAGTCCAGATATGCCGAGCGCTGAGCAGTCAATTCCCTCGACTCTTTCATTGATGCACCTAAGTAATTTGTTCCCATCACAGCTTTCAAGAAATGTTTTTCGATCGCATGCATCTCCTTCCTGGCCTTTGACCCTTTCGGGGTTTGCATGGGCAGATGCGAATGTTATGCAAATTGTGATTGCTATGACAGGAATTTGAAAGAAAAATTTTCTCTTCATTTTTATTCTCACATGTTTATCGTTTGAAATGTATTCTTAAAATGGAAGAGGTAAACTGGCATCTGATGGGATTTCGATCTGTTCATCATGTGGTCTCTTATTTTTAGATGATCTATGAAATAGATAGATTAATTTTCCGGATTTCATTTCTTTACATTCGAATTTTTGGTTAATTTCCTTTCCTTCTTTTGTTTTCTGTACAGCTTCGAGTATTTCGCCTACTTTTTCGCAGGCTAAACCTGCATGAATTTCTTTATCAGTGCCCTTTATCGTGAACTTAAAATCACGTCTGTCTGAACTTATTTTCCTGTAATACAATTGACCTTTTGCCGTTTTTTCACAGCGATAAAACTCGGTATATTCCATTCCTCTTGGGTTTGTCTTTTCGCGTGAAATTTTTTCATTTTCTGTGGAACAGAGGTCACTATCATTTATGCAATCGACTTTTTCTGCCATTGGGAACTCTGCACAGGTGTAGGATTTATCGATTTTGTTTTTGCTTGCACAATCAGTGGCTTTAACTTTTCCTTTGATACATCGCATGATGTAATCGCCATTGCAAAATTGTTTAAAAGTCGATCTGTCGCATGTGTCACCGACCTTTGGTGTGGCATCTGGGTCGGCCATGGCGACTGTTCCTGTAAGCAGGGAAATTGCGAGACCAAAACTACTCAAAATAAAAAGCTTTGTTTTCATGGTTTTGCTCCTTTTGTTGTGCATAAACAATTTTTAATGGGAGTTTGAGGGACAATTGGTTCGGTGGGGCGGGTGGATGATTTATAGAATCATGCTGTTGGCTTTGCCACTTTATGATTAAAACGGCAAATCAATGCATGAATCTTTGGGGCGGTGATCGAAATAAAAGTACAACAATTCTCCATTGGCAGCTTTTCGGCATTGATAATCACGCTTCATTTTTTTTCCGTGCTCATCGGTTTCATATCGCGTTATGATATCATTGATATTTGAACATACATCTTTCTTAGAAATGCACTGTATATCCTTTAAATCGGCAGTTTGCATGCATGTATTGTATTTTTTATTTTTTTTACAGTTAATTCGTTTTATCTGTCTGTCAATGCATTTGACAATATGGTTGTTTTCGCATCTTTCTTTGAAATCGCATATATTACATGAATTGTCATCCTTCTGTTTTATATTTACTTTTGTTTGTTCCTGTTGATTCACTGTAGCACTGGATGAAGGCCCTTCAGGATTGTTTGTCTTGTTGATGTCATCTGTGATTTCTTTTTGGATAAGCTTTCGAAAAGATAAGACACCGTCTGCCGAACGCTCACATCTGTAATAATCTTTTGTTATATTTCCTGCTTTGTCTCTGCTATCCCGAATACTCAGATCGTTTTCTTTACTGCATTTGAATTCATCCTCTATTTGTTTGCCTTGAACGTTGTCGTTTTGAGTAATTTCCTTATTTAAAGAATTTGTTTTATTCCCTTTTCTGATTTCGTGATAATATAATGCTCCATGGACTGTTTTTTCACATTTATATTTTTTGCGGATGGATTGGTCAGGGCCATATTCGGTTTGTTTGATAACGATTTCCCCTTCTTGGGTGCATTTTTCCTTTTCGGAAATGCATCGCGCTATTTTCGATTCCTTAAATTCGGCGCATGTCTTTTCTTTGTTGCCATTCTCTGAACAATCGATGACTTTAACTTCACCTTTGGCACATATCAGAAGCTTGTCGCCTGAGCAGATCGAATTAAACGTTTTGGGGTTGCATGGTTCTGCCGACTGTTCTTTGGACGATTCAGGATCTGCCTTTGCTTCCGTACAGATAAATGTATTTCCTATTGCCAGTAATCCCAATATCATCAGAATTGTTTTTTTCATGTAAAAACTCCTTTAAAACTCTACTTTGTCCATCCTCTATTATTCTTGATTGGGTCACATAAGTAACTTCCCAGTACGCCAAAACTCGCTTTTGTCCCGTCAGGGACACATCTACCTTCAATGAGGCAAAAACGATTGGCTGGCAGGGTTGGACACGTATTATTTTTCAGACTGCAGATGGTATCGACACTGGTTAGTGAATCACAATAGCCTGATGCACAGTATGCATCTATCTTAGATATATCGGGATGTTCAAAGGTAAAGTCAAGTACTGATGGAGAAGAATTGCATTTTGTCGTTTTCGTTTCTGTCATTCCGTTGGAAAGTTTAACTGTAACTGTACGGTCTCCAAAACACAGCATGGTATGTGTTCCGTCTTCGCATCGTGTCATCCAGTGCTCCCCGTTGAGCTGTGGAACATCACTGTAAGATACTTCTGCAATGAGTGGGTTACCTTCTTTGTCGCGCACTCGCACGATGGTCGCAGAACGTGAAGCGTCTAAGAATGTCTCCCAGGCGGGTCGGCTTTTTATGAGGGCATTGGTTCGTTTTTTTCCTGTGGGATTATGCAATGGCCCTTCGATGAGATAGGCATACGTGCCCGACACCATTCTGAACCAGTCCTGATCGGTGCCATCGACTGAGTAGAGATTTTTGACGACTTTGTACGGTTTTCCGCTGGCCTGTCTGCCGGCAGATTCTGCCATGCGAAGGGCCAATTGCCACGCCTGATCTTCGTCATGCGGTGGATTTTTGAGAGCGTCGATAGAATAAGGCGATAAAATGCGCGTCGAAACGGTGTGAAAACTAATAGAAGAGACAAACTGTTCTTTGTGGAACAGATTCATCATTGACTGTATTTCAGGTTCTGATGCAGGAGCTGGCCCTCGGTACCAATAATCTCTGGGGCGTCCCGACGATGATTTTTCACCGGTTGCTCCCCAATGAAGCGGGTAATTGCGATTGATATCGACACCTGCGCCAACGGCAATATCATTGGGATGGTATCGATAATAGGCTGCATTCTCATTGTATGGCCCCGGTTTTTTGGGGTAGGGTGCATGTGAATCATGGATGAACACATCGCGCCCATTTTTGCGGCCAAGATGACTGGAAACATGGATGTACAGGTCGTTTCCATCGAGATTGACTGCAGGAATGATCCATACTTCGAGCTTAGATAAGGCATCGTCGTACATGGCGCGCTTGCTTTCGTCATTCGATTCACACAATTGTTCGAGTACGTCAAAAGCCATGTCTGTTGAAAGCAGCTCCATGCCATGGTGTGCCCCGTTGAACAAAACACGTGGTTTAGGGGCTTTGGTTTCGATATTTGTGAGGACTATCGCGCGAATGGGATATCCCAGATAAGTTTGGCCGATGGTTTCGAGCCGCACATTTTTAATTTTTTTCTGGCATACGGGGACATAGGCATCCAAAAGAGCCTGTATCATGTCGACATCTTTGGCTGCCCGGTTGGGGGCGATTGGCGCATTGGGATTGCAGTGCATCGGAATGGTGCAGTCCAAATCTTTCGAAGCTTTTCGAAATTCTTCATCTGTAAAGCTGATTCTGGGCTCTGCCCAAAAGTAGCCCTTGGGGAGCATCTGTTTTTTATCAGCGAGTTCCTGCATCTGCTCATTGGAACAACGATAGATGTCATATCCCTGGGTATAGGTATGATTGAGTCTTTTACATCGGTTGAGTGGTTCTTTTTTATCGTTTTGCGGTGCAAACACGTAACTCGCCGGGTGCTGTCGAATGTATGCATCAGGGTGAGTGAATTTCCTGCGGTAATAGAGATTCTCGTCTTCGATCCAGTCAAGTGCCGTCAATGCGGTGTTGGCATCTTGCTTTTTATGTGCGCGATAGCCGATTTGTGTACCCCGGAAAGTTAGATCGGTCATATTAAGTTTGGCCAGAAGGGTATGATTCTCCGGATTTTCAATTTCAACAAGGGTATTGAATCCCCACATGAAGATATAGACCCGGATTTTTTTGGGCATTTCTTTTAGTTTGATCGGGTCGGTAATGGGGGCTGCATAACCGCCTTCCCAGCGATGGAACTGCACTTTTTGATGATTGAATGAGACGCTGTATCCATTCACTTCTGCGAGATTATCGGGAAAAGATGAGCGAAAGAAGATAGAGCTGTCGAGGCGTTTTCCAACGGTAAATTCTGCACGAATGACGCTTCCCCTTGTAGCATCTCCTTCCTGATGGGTGCGAGTGGGGGAAACCCAGAAACTGTTCTTTTCTTCTGTTTGAGGATCGAGGCGAAGTCCTTTGGATTCATCCCATTTCCATTTTCCCAATTTGAGTGCTTGCGCATTGGTTTGACTGCTGATTGGATTCAGGTCTGTTTTAAACTGCAAAAATGTTTGAGCATGCGCAGTCATGGGAATGGTCAGAATTAAGAATGCCCAAATGAGTGATACAAACTTTGGATACATTTGATTTCCCGTAGATTGACAATGATTTGTTGGTTCCATCGCATCTAATACACCATACCAATCTCTATGGTGAGCGTCATTTTAGCATAGGTTGCATGAATCTCAGAAAAATGAAGATGAAAAAAGCGAGCCGTATGGGCACCTCGAAGAGGTCGCCCATAGGCGAGCAGGAATCGCGCGAATCGCGCGATTCCTGAGGAGCGTATGCCCGCAGGGCATAGCGACGTTCCAGACACAAAGTCATGTCACATTTAGGTAAATCCCTAGAAATTTCCCCAAAAGCCCAAACCGGTTAAATTGCAGCAGGTGTTTCTTTTCGTTTGTACGGGGACGGGATTTTGTTTCATTTTCATTGCATCAACAGGCTGAAATTGGGCCTCATTGTTTTGACAATGGCGTTAGGTGGCTGTCATGTTTCAGGTACAGGAACGCCTGAAAAAACGGCGGCAAACGTTCAGACAGCAGAGACCAAACAAGCCGCAGATTCCCCCATTCCCGAAGCAGCGCTCGCCATACAGACTTCGGCACTTGAGTATCTCGATGCAATCAGTCAGCCCAAAAGCGGTATTCAACCGTATTACAATGACTGCCTGGATGCACGCACACCGTTGAGCAAAGCCATGCTTTCGGCAGTCAGCAAGCGTTCGGATGGTGCGTGGATGCTTTTGGCTCTGCGTACAGCAGAGGATGATATTGGACAGATTCCGAAAGCCATCGAAATGATCGACAATCTTAAGGAAAAGCCAAGAGATGTATCGATCGATGATGCACTCGATTTTCATTTGGGACGTCTGTGGCAACGGCATGCCGTTGAACTTGAAGGCGATGAGGCTGTAAAGGCATTGAGAAAAGCTTACGATGCCTTTGATGCTGTAACGCAAGTGCGTACGTCGCCCTATTATCATTTAGCTCGCGCAGAAAAGCTCAAAGCCGGCATCGCTCTTAAATTGGACATAACCCAGGATCTTGAGAATTTTATCGCGACGTATCCCGACTATCCGGACTTACTCAGTTTTAAGCTCGAACTTGCAACGCGCCAGTTTGACGAGGGCAACAGCGATATTGCCGTTCGCAGTGTTCAGGACTATGCCTACTTCTACCCATGGTCTTCGATAGCACCTAAAGCGCTGCAGTGGCTCGAAGACAGGGGGTATTCTCAACGCGAGCGGACATTTGATGAAGTATTTTCGCGCGTAGATTCGCTGCGCCGAGCCCGATTTTGGGACGAAGCTGAGGCAGCTGCGGTTGAGGCGATTGAGCAATACCCAGAGAGTTATCAACTTAAAGTACAACATGCACGCATTGCCTATGAACGCAGCGAACATGAAGAATCTGCACATCGTTTTGAGAAAATTCTTGAACAACTGAACGGTGAGACAAAAGACAAACTCAAACCTTCTGGGGTGATTGCGTATATCTACCGTGCCTATGCCTATATGGGTGATTGCAAGAAAGCGCTGGAATACCATGCTTTGAATGCTGCCAAACTGGGTAAAAAAGATCGGGCATCGGCTACCATGGATTTTGCACTGTCATGTGGTGCATTGGATGTTGCCTGGGAAAATGCAAAAATCGCCTATGCAGATGCGAAGTCTGGGACTGATTTTTGGTGGTTTGGACTGATTGCCTATTTAAATGGAGAATATGAGACGGCGCGTGCCTATTTCGCAGCAGCTGTTGAGGATTTGTCAGGAACTTCCAAAAGACGTGTCCAATACTTTATCGCGCAGGCGACACTGAAGAGCGCTCTAAAACAGGGGGCTCAAGGGGGAACAAAGCCGGCAGAAACGTCCGAAATCGTTCCAGATGAACCGCCAAAAACAAAATCCAAATCCAGCAAAACTTCTAAAAAGTCGACTAAATCGAAAAAAACAGCCAAAAAGGGAAAAGGTAAAAAAATCCCCAAACTGGCACCAGCATCTGTCGAGCGTGCCAAATCTCAGTTTGAAGCACTCATCGCATCGGATGACAGCGATTATTACGCCATTTTGGCTTATTCGCGTTTGTCTGAACTCGAACGAGGCAATGATTCGTCGGCACCGCGTACGCCCGTTATGCAGGATTATGAGCATCTCTCGCAGGAACCCGTGCCACCACGCCCATGGGATATGGAGTTTTCTTTTGATGAAAAAGAATTGCTCGAATCCTGGAGCACAAATGTCGAAAAATACAAAGGCATGTTCCCCGAACTTGAGCGGGTAGCTTTTTTTCATGATGCTGAGCTTTATCGGGAAAGGAACATGCTTTTTAGGGTGATTGCCCTCGAAGCCATGGGAATTTCCCGAATGTCAAAACGCCCGACGGTACAGAATCTCTGGACAGCCAAATTGAGTGCTGACGGACATTTGGTAGATAACCGCAAGAAAAAGACGGGATTCTGGGGGATTGCGAGTAATGTGCAGCGTTTCAGCTTACCAGGCAAAAAAGAAATTGATGCGCGCAAAGCTATCGCTCAGAGACAATCTGAAATCTACGATCATGCGTCTGAGTTGCGGACATTTGTGGTTTCTACAGTCAAAGCATTTCATGATTATTATCTTGCCCGCAAATATACAGCGGCTCCCAGGCAGACCTGCGGCAGTGCATCCAATATCGATGTTTGCTCGACGCTTTATCCACATGCCTTCCATGAGGCTGTGATTCGGGCATCGCAAAACAATAAGATAACACCAGATCTCATTTGGGCGCTCATGAATATTGAGTCTGCATTTAATCCGGACTCTATTTCTCATGCAGATGCCTATGGGTTGCTGCAAATCATCCCCATGACTGGTTATAAAATTGCCAAAGCTCTGGGAATAGATGCTTTTGGCCCTTACGATTTGATCCGTCCCGAGGCATCTATTTCGATGGGTACCTGGTATTTTGCCCAGATTTTGCATAAATTCCAGGGGTATGCAACGCTCTCGATGGCTGCTTATAACGGGGGACCGCATCAGGTAGCACGATGGCTGACGGCTTACTCAAAAATAATGGAACAGGATGCATTTATCGAATTGATTCCTTATGATGAAGCGAGGAATTATGTTAAAAAAGGGATGGCTCGGCTTCTCATTTTTTATCGCACGGATGAACATGATCCGAAACGATTTTTTGAAATCCCCAATACCTTGCCGGATTCTTTTGAAGTCATGCCAAACTATTGATAATAATGCATAATTCATAATGCATAATGCATAATGGATTTCATCTTCGTAGGTAAATGCTAAAGAAGTTTGCGTGTAGCACTCATTCGGCACTATGAACCAATTACACCTAATTTAAGAATCACTCTCTATTCTTGCATAGTCATTTAGCATTCAGCATTATGCATTCAGCATTATGCATTCAGCATTATGCATTCAGCATTATGCATTCAGCATTATGCATTTATTTGACATTTCACTTTAGCTTCAGACACGACTTACCGAGAACTCCCATGCCCAATCCCCCCGACATCATCATTCGCCGTATGCGCGTTGAAGAAATTGACGAGATTCAGAGCCTTTATGTCCAGCAGATTCAGGCCGATGACAATCCTTTAACATCGATTCGCATTACACCCAAACAGCATGCGTGGGAAATGCGCCGCCTGAGGCAGCAGCTCATTGCTGAACAGCGTTATATGCCAATCGTTGCACTGCTCGACGATAAGAACAACTCCCAAATTGTGGGGTATACAGCGGCTATTATCGAACATCAGGCAAGCCTGTTTGAAGTGCAGATGCTCGCATCGATCGATGAGTTATGGGTTGTGCCCGAGCATCGTGGACGCGGGGTTGGCAGTGCGCTCATGGAGGAGTTGTTCACCCAAATTGACGCTCTCGGCATTGAGTGGGTCAAAGTGCAGATGCCCGTAAACAATGAAGAAACCAAGGCTTTTTTCGATAAAATCGGATTTGTGCAAAAAACAGTGGAAATGCAAATCCATTTAGAATGTAATAGGTAGATAATGCATAATGCATAATGCATAATGCATAATGCATTATGAGGGATGACAAAACTCAAGGACAAATCTAAAGAACTTTGAGCTAAAATCATCCGTAATGTTGGATGCCTTAAGCAAAGCACTCGCCCTTTTAGGTAAAAACCTATAGGATTACAGATAATTCTGAATTCTGAATTCCGAATTACCTTTTCTCATTTTACGACTTGGAAACACATCATGACTGAACAATCGACAGACCCCATGCGGTTTTTATCTCCCTGGACTGATTCCATTACCGAGATTCTCGGTGTGCACATGCACCGCTATCTGATGCCGCTTCTGATTGATCATAAGCTCAATCATCTCGGCGTATTAGTGGGATTTGAGGCCAGTCACATGCCGGCTGTGGCGTTGCGTGTGTCCAATTATGGTTCGGAAGTGCTCGATGTGCATGTCGATTATGCCCAGGTTGTCGAAAAAGCCCGTGCCAATGAGGAACTTGCCACCCCGATTACTCAGGTGGTTGATGGCAAGACGATGACTTTTTATCCCATCTTATCGATCTCCGAGCCTGGCCGCGAGCATATTCATGCCTTTGTGATTGCAGAGGATCCCAAGATCCTGAATGCAGATATTCTAACCGTTGCACTTCGCACGCGCATCAATGAGGCCATCCGGGCTTTCCGCCACAACTCACTGCGCATCATTTTCGATGAATGTGAAGGTGCATCCCCCAAAGAATTCCTCGATCGCATTCTCGATCTCATTCCAGTATGGTGCGGTGCGGATCATTCGGCAAGTCTCATTCTTTCGAGCTCTCTCGAGTCGATGGTCATGAGCGGCGTTGGACCTGCCCATTTCCAGATCGTCAGCGAGAAACTTTATTGTGAGCCCACCGAAGAAGGCAAAAAATTCGAAAATCTTTCTTCTCTCGAATTTGTCGTCACCCACGAAGGTCAGTCGGGACTCATTGGCCATGCTTTCGAAGAAGTTCGTCGCACCAAGACCGTCGGCCTCAACATTTTTATTGGCGATCCCGAAACGGACGAATGGTTCTCGATGGGCGAAATTCAAAAGGATGCCCACCGTCTGGCAACCAATTCCTACCGGCCAAAAGAAAAACTCACAGTATTGCTGCCGCTTTTGTGCACCAATGAAGTGGGTGAGCAGGAACTTTTGGGTTTCCTGTCCATCGATTTCTTCGAAACCATGCCGCTCGCGTCTTTGACCTCCCGCGTGCTCGAAACACTGGCAACGCGATTGGGCACCTATTTGCATCGTTCTTCGTTCTTCAGCCTTTCGGCTCAGCAGCTTTGGTTGCTCGAGTGCGTGCGCGAAGAACAAGTCGCTGTCTCGCGTCTCTATAAAAATGCTGGCGAAAATTCCCGCGAACTCGCGATTCAGGCATTCATTCACAATGTCAATCATCTCGTGGCCCAGTCGACACAAATCCCGTGTTTTGCTATCGGTTACCGAACGATCGGCAATCAGGGTGAGGATATTTTGAGATTTACGTCGCCCCACGGATTTACGATTTTCGAAGATATCGATCTTCCGATTTATTCCGATACACCGACGCAATCTTCACTTTCGGCACTCGCCATTCGCCTCAATCGCGTGATTACGTTGACGGGCGGCGAACTCAAGGACGGGCATACGGCATTCCAAAGTGACATCTATGTCAACGAATCGAAAGGCACGCTCTGTGACAGCCGACTCGAAAATGAAATGGATGACACCTGGACCAAACTCAGCGAGTACTACAAGCCATCGAGAGAAGGCAGCTATGCGGCATTGTGTTACCCTATCCACATGAAAGATGAGGCCGTCGGCGTCATTGCGGTCGAAGTGGATCGTGACACCAACTGGGTTTGGTGGACCGGCTTTGGTTCGTACCTCTTCTATCGACTGCTCGCCAATGAACTCGCGGCAGACTTTAGCTTGCTCGGGTTGGATGTTCCCGAGAACTGATTTAAAAATAGACACGCGCAGCGTATTAAAAAAGGCGGCCCAATCGGGTCGCCTTTTTTAATAGCGGCGCAGGCGCAGCCGTATCCCGAAGGGATAGGTGCGCCCATCATAAAATTCATTGATCCCGATCCTGTAAATCGGTTAAAAAATCGTGCGCCAATATTGGCGGTTTTAGACAAATGCATGGTGCATTTTTTTAGGAGCGTTTGGATGAGATACAGCATTATTGAAGATGTGATTGGCCGTGAAATTATTGATTCCCGCGGAAATCCTACGGTCGAAGCCGAAGTGATTCTCGCCGATGGCACAGTTGGGCGCGGTATGGCACCCAGTGGTGCATCGACCGGCGAATTCGAGGCACTCGAACTCCGCGACGGCGACAAGAGCCGTTTTGGTGGTAAAGGCGTTTCGAAAGCTGTCGATAACATCAATAATATCATCGCACCGGCCATTCTCGGGATCGATGCGATCGATACGTATGCCGTCGATGCCGCAATGATTAAACTTGATGGCACCAAGGACAAATCCAAACTCGGCGCCAATGCCATTCTTGCCGTTTCGATTGCTGCTGCCCGCGCTGCGGCTGCATATCTCGAAATTCCTCTGTATCGTTTTCTCGGTGGCGTCAATGGCAACCGTCTGCCCGTCCCAATGATGAACATCCTCAATGGCGGTGCCCATGCCGACAGTGCCGTCGACACTCAGGAATTCATGATTATGCCTGTGGGGGCGCCGTCGTTCCGCGAAGGACTTCGTTGGTGCACCGAGGTGTTCCACACCCTCAAGAAACTCATCAAGGAAATGGGCGATGTGACTGCCGTCGGCGACGAAGGCGGATTTGCTCCCAATAAACTCACGAGCGATGAAGCTGCTATCGAAAAGATTCTCGATGCCATCAAAGCTGCCGGTTTCGAACCTGGCAAAGATTTCATGCTCGCCATGGATGTCGCCGCTTCCGAATGGAAATCTCCCAAGGGCAAAGGCTTCTATCATCAGCCCAAATCCGGCAAGGATTACACCTCGGATGAACTCATCGCTCACTGGGAATCGCTCGTCGATAAATATCCGATCATTTCGATCGAAGACGGTCTCGACGAAGAAGACTGGGAAGGCTGGCAGAGAATGACCGCCAAACTCGGCCACAAAGTTCAGCTCGTTGGCGATGACCTGTTCGTCACCAATACCGAACGCCTCAAGAAAGGCATTGAACTCGGCTGCGGCAACTCGATTCTCATCAAACTCAATCAGATTGGTTCCGTCTCTGAAACGCTCGAAGCCATCAAAATGGCGCACAAAGCCGGTTACACCGCCGTGACCTCCCATCGCTCCGGCGAAACCGAAGACACCACGATTGCCGACCTCGCCGTTGCACTCAATACCTGCCAGATCAAGACTGGCGCGCCTTCCCGTACCGACCGCGTCTGCAAGTACAATCAGCTTCTCCGCATCGAGGAAGAACTCGATGATGCCGCTGTCTATCCCGGCAAAGCCGCTTTTAATGTCAAAAAGTAATGCTTTTGGTGATTAAGTAAAAAAAACTCTCTGACTCCCAGAGTTGGAGAGTTTTTTTTATTTCTGTATAATGTTTGCGCGGCCTATTGCCTGACGGCAATACGGCCTGCGCCTCGCGCTATCGGCCGAC
>OCTW011498380.1_pt1 | contig 12974 bp, 13 predicted proteins | sample 1539671 | NCBI WGS metagenome assembly OCTW01 (sample SAMN02144230, study PRJEB22623) | gut metagenome | biome: sheep rumen | host: Ovis aries | place: New Zealand | reverse complement strand
CGAACAAATGTGCTGTACCAATTTAGGGACAGTGAACACAGTTGAGGGGTTGTGGTTGGTGGGTGTTTATTGGGACAGTTGGGAAATATGAGTGATAATGTCAACTATCAATATTTGACATTGAAAAAACTTGATAATTATGGGAGCATGGCATCATGAGAGAATGGAGAATTTATCTATGCTTAATCCTCAAACATCTTTCTTCGGTCTGTCAAATTTGACCCGTTTATATGATTTCAAGAGCAAAGAAGAGAATCAGCAAAATTATATAGCCTATATGCTCATGCGAACATCTCGCATGTTTAGGTATGAGGGTTTACCTGAATCCATACCTCAGCGTTTTTTAGAACTGTATTTACAGTTGAATGGTCACGTCGCCATCGTTGAGCATGAAGGTGAGCTATATTCTCTTTTCGGAGGGTTTGCGGGTGAACCTGATGCGTACTATATGCCTACTCAATATGTAATAGCTAATCCATATTTAAGGCTTAATAAGGTTTTCAATATAGGCGAAAATTGCGTTATTGTTCCCAATGATAGCATGTATACAGGTTTGTTGCCTATGTTCAAACGATATGCGACGGCATTAGTTGAAAACGATTTAACAATGCGTATTTATGACATTAACGCTCGAATAACCGCGCTGATTGATGCTCAGGACGATAACACGAAAGACTCGGCCATTCGTTTTCTTGATAAAGTTGAACGAGGTGATAATGGCGTTATTTCATCATCTGCTTTTTTCGATGGTGTACGGGCACAACCTTATTATGGTTCTGGTCAAAAAGGCATCATTGAGTTGATAGAGTATCAGCAATATTTAAAGGCTAGTTGGTTTAACGAGATAGGTCTTAACGCTAATTACAATATGAAGCGCGAAAGCCTCAATGACTCAGAAACTACTATGGATGATGAGATACTTCTACCTTTGATTGATGATATGTTGGAGAATCGACAGAACTATTTTGATAAGGTAAATGAAATGTTTGGGACAAATATACATGTTGAATTGGCTAGTTCGTGGGAGAAGGAACGCAAAGAAATAGAATTGGAACTTTCCGAATATTCGGAAATTGAGGAAATTGAGGAAACCGAGGAAATTGAGGAAACCGAGGAAACCGAGGAAACCGAGGAAACCGAGGAAACCGAGGAAGCCGAGAAAACTGAAATTCTAGAGGATATAGTCGACGAACTTGGAAATATCGTTGAAGCCATTGAGGGAGGTGAAGAAGATGAGACATGCGAAAACGACGAGGATTAAAGACGCTTATCCAAACGGATATACTGGCGACGGGATTTTTTCGGATTTACAGAGCTTCGATGTTCCATGGAAGAAGGAGAACATAGCAACTAAGCTAGATATTCTCTATTATTCGATGAACGATGATAAACCTACGTCTAAATTGATTAATAGGAGATTGACCGAAGGTGAACCACTCAACGCACTAAACCGTGAAGTTGTGGCTGCTACCCTTTGCATAGCATATTTGAAACAATGGCGTAAATTATATAATTTATTGACTGTACAATATAATCCCATTGAGAACTACAGAATGACCGAAACAGAAACATCAAATAATTCAGTTAAAACAACCAATAGTGAAATGAACAATTACAGTTCAAGTGTAACAACTGAAGATACACTCAAAAGAACTGGAACCGATACCACAACCGAAACGGGAACTGATACAACTTTAAGAACTGGAACTGATGATACAGAAGAGAGTGGCTCCATCACAACCAAAAGAACAGGGACAGATAATACGTCCGAAACGGGGAATGTTATAACAGAAAGAACAGGAACATTAGGAACAACTGGAAATAATGAAGTTGAAAATTCGGTTTATGGTTTTAATTCTTCTAATGCTGTTGGTTCTGACGGTTCAATGGGAACGACTACAGACACCGAAACCAGAAATTTACTAGATGAAGAAAACAGAGACACAGATACTACGCAGACTCTAAATTTAACCGATGAAACAACAAAAGATATAAATACAATTAGAACACTTAATTTATCAGATGCAGAAACAAAGAATTTAACGACAACACAAACTCTCAATCTAACTGACACTACTACTAATGATGTTATAACATCAGGAACCAACGATTCAAGCGGAACCATAAATGAAAGCGGGGAAAATGAGCGAAACTTGACAAGAAGCGGTAATATAGGCGTAACAACCTCACAACAGATGATACAGTCAGAGATAGAGCTTTGGAAATGGAACTATTTTAATCAGGTTTTTAGCGATATTAATAAAATTATCGCTTTGGATACTTACTAGAAAGGAAAACAAATGGAAGTAAAGCAAATTGCATCACTTATGAACGATGTTACAGAAGAAATTATTGGGGATGGTGTTGTAGCTGCCGAGGATTTGAGTAACCTTGTAGACATTGGGAATCAATTCAACAATCTTCAGGGAAACAAATACGAAAATTATGTTAAATCCCTAATTGACCACATTGGTAAAGTTGTATTCGTAAACCGTCCGTATGGTGGTAGCGCTCCATCTGTTCTCATGGATTCTTGGGAATACGGCTCAATTATGGAAAAGATTACCGCTGCTCTTCCAGAAGCCACCGAAAATGAATCTTGGCAGTTGGTAGACGGTCAGGTTTACGAACAGGACACTTTCACTAAACCCGATGTATCGGCTAAATTTTACGATATGCTCACTACTTTTGAAATTCCAATGAGTTTTGCTGAAATTCAGAGCCGAAGCGCGTTTGATAATGCAACACAGCTTAATGCTTTCTTGTCTATGATTGAGACTAGCATTTATAATTCACTGACTGTTAAGTCCGATGCTGTCGTGATGCGCACCATTAACAATGCTATCGCTCAAACCATTCACAGCTCTTTCGGCAACACATCGTATAGTGAAGGCACGAATGTTAAAGCTGTAAACCTGCTCTATCTGTATAATCAAGCTCATTCAGACGCGAAACTTGAAAACCTTGAAGCGGCTATGATGAATGCTGATTTTATCCGCTTCGCTTCTTATACAATGGGAATGTATGTTGGTAGGTTGCGTAAAATCTCGAAACTATTCAACATCGGTGGACAACCCCGCTTCACCCCTGCTGATAGGCTTCATTTCGTCATGTTGGACGCTTTCGCCGCTGCTGCTGATGTTTATAACCAAAGTGATACGTTCCATGAAAACTTTACCTCATTGCCGAATGCTGAACTTGTACCATTCTGGCAAGGTTCGGGTACTAGCTATGATATGGATTCAATCAGTACGATTAACGTTGAAATTCCAACGGCAAGCGGTAAACAAGCAGTTGAAGCAACTGGTATTATCGGTGTTATGTTTGACCGTGATGCCCTCGGAGTATGTAACCGCAACCAGAGAGTAACGACTCACTACAATGCACGCGCGGAATTTTTCAATAACTGGTATAAGGTTGACAGTATGCAATATTTTGACGGCAATGAGAACACCGTAGTTTTCTACGCTGCCGATACCACAGAATAAAGACCTCCTTTTCTCGACAAGGGCATCTTTCCGAATATTCGGAAAGATGCCCGCTTTTAGGGGTTAATATGAATATATGGCTGGGAATAAATAATGAAGAGAAAAACAAACTTAATAAAACGATTGAAAACGAATTGAATTTCGTTGGAACTCTGAGACGTGAAACCGATATTATTAACCCGTCAATTATCATCGAAGCGGATAACCTAACCCAATATAATTATATGTATATTCCCGAATTTGGAAGATATTATTTTATAACGGGAATAACGAGCATTAGAAATAATCTTTGGGAGATTAGCGGTAAAGTAGATGTTTTAATGAGTTTTAAAGACGGGATTTATACATGCCCCGTTGTTTTAGCAGACACAGAAAATACAGGCTCAGAGTCTTACATTAGCGGTAATGTTTGGAAAACGCTTGTAAAGACCAAAACAGATATTATCAGTTTTCCATCAGGTTTGAATAATACTGGTGAATATATACTTATCACGTCGGGGGGTTAAAATGGCTACAGAAGGTTTGGTTTTATCAGATTTCATGACAACAACAGGCCCATATGGAAATAGAGTTGTTAATTTGGATAAGGCTTTAGAAGCTGTTAATATGGGGAGAATAACACCTGCTGAATTTGAGCAAACTGTATATACCGCCACAGGTCATTATGTTAAACCGTTATACACTGGTAATAATCGTCCTATTGCTTATAATTTTAGTGATACTCCTTCTTATACAAACATTAACTCTGTAAATTCCAATGTTTCGCAAGTCAGACGAGGAACTGTTAAAACGCCTATAAATACGTCAATTGACGCTGCCACTAACACAGTTAGAAGTGGTAAGATTTTACCTCCTTCGGGCGCTCCTTCTACTTATTCGTATGTTGCAAATTCCATTGCATCACCCGTTTTAGCTGTTGCCACGGGCATTACTGTAGGTAAGACTTTTGATAGTGTTTTATATAATGCTAATCCAAAATTTTGGGATTCAATCGGAATGAGTACCCTAAATCCCGAAACATGGAACAGTCTTACTAGTGGAATTGATTATACAGACCCGATAACAGGCACAGCCGCTTCATTAATGAATATTATTTTCGGTTTAAATCCTGAAACAAATGAAATAACACCATATATAGATGAAAACGCTTTTGCTTATTATGTTAGTTGGATGCAGAATGCGGGTGTGTTCAGTGAAGGTGGGCAAATATCTACAGACCCGTATAATACAGGTGCAAATTATCCTCTATCAGTAAGTGAAAATAATTGGATTAATTATGGTTATGGTATGAATAGGCGACAGGGTGTAGCATATACAAATGCTGTAAAAATACTGTTTTTAACTCAATCATCTACTCAGGGTTATGTTATATTAGCGTCTAAAGCGTCTTTTAAATACGCCAATTATACAGTGCCATCAATTCCAACACCTCCGCCATCAACTTTATCATTTAATTTTGATTCCACACAAGCAACTTTTAATGGTGAGACATTTTATTATGTTGCCACATCATTTAGTAATCCTAGAGATTTTTTCCCACCATCTTCTAACACTGCTCATGCTAGTTTTCAAACGCTCGATAAAATTGCATTAGCTTATCAAATGTTGTTTGAAACTACAGGAGGTATTGAAGGTATAGGAACACAAACAGGCGCGACAACTCCTCAAAACTTAACGGGAGACCCTATAACTGATTTACCGATTCTACAACAGCAATACCCGCAAATTTTCGATAATCCTATACAACAAACTACGGTAAATCCTGATGGAACCACAACAACCAGAAATTATGTTCCTATTGCTTTACCAGAGAATTTCACTAACACTAATACTCAACCAGTCAGCGACACACAGACTCAAACAGATACTACATTAAAAGTTGATGAAATTCCTGAAAATCTTTATAAATCACTTGAAAGAATTTTACAACAACCAGAAGAAGAACCATTTAACCCTGATTATGAACCACCTGAAAACCCACCAGAAAGCGGGGGTGGTTCTTCTCCAAATGTTGTAGCTCCCACTGGTTCAGCATCTAGCCTTTGGAAAATCTATCATCCAACACAGGCACAGATAGATTCTTTCGGTGCATGGCTTTGGAGTAGTGATTTCATTGACCAGATTTTGAAGATTTTCAATGACCCAATGCAAGCTATTATAGGACTGCATAAGGTTTATTGTACGCCTGTAGATGCTGGTAACGCTACAATTAAAGTAGGTTATCTCGATTCGGAAGTACCCAGCGCCTACATTGAGCAGCAATATATAGAGGTGAATTGTGGTAGTGTTGACCTCTATGAGCAATTCGGAAATGTCTTTGACTATGATGGTTATACCGATATAGACCTTTATTTGCCTTTTATCGGTATCGTCAAACTCAATGTGTCTGATGTTATGCGCTCATCAATCAATATCAAATATGGTGTTGATGTTCTAACAGGTGCATGTCTTGCCATGGTTAATGTTATGCGAGACGGTAACGACGCTGTACTATACCAATATTCGGGCAATTGCGCTGTGCAGTATCCAATCTCAAGCGGTTCATATATGGGAATTGTATCTTCCATTATAGGTGTTGCGGGAAGTGTGGCAGCAACAATCGCCACAGGTGGCGGTGCTGCTCCGTTGGCTATCGGTGCAGCTGGCGCGGCTATGAACGCTCACACCAACGTACAGCATAGCGGCTCTTTTTCAGGCAATTCAGGTGCAATGGGTGGAAAAATTCCATATCTTATTATCAGCCGTCCACAAACGAGAATGTATTCTGAATATTTGGAAATGGAAGGCACACCGACAAATCACTATGTAACTGTCGGAGAATGTAGCGGGTATATAAGGGCTAAAACATCCCACATCATAAATGTCAACGCGACTGATAACGAAATAGACGAAATACAAGCATTACTCAGCGACGGGATTATAATTTAAAGGAGGTGAGTTCATGAGCATTCAAGAAATTTGCAATGCTATAAGTTCTGTAGGTTTTCCAATTGTCGCGTGTGCAGCTCTTTATTACATGATAAATACGACGATGAAAGAACTTAGGGATGTTATAGCTAACCTTGAGAAAACTTTATTGAAATTGTCGGGTCATGAGGAAAAAGGTGAACAATGAAGGGTATTGATATTTCCAATTGGCAAGCTGGTTTGAATCTCTGGAATTTAGACATTGACTTTATCATCATGAAAGCAACGGAAGGAACAGGGTTTGTTGATGCGTATTGCGATGAATGGATGAATCAAGCAAAAGAAAGGGGAATAAAGAGGGGATTCTATCACTACGCTAAAAGCGATAGCCCATATGATGAAGCTAGATTTTTTGTTGACAATTGCCGAAATTACTTCGGCGATGCTATCCCAATTCTTGACATAGAAGATAACGCTATAGGCGATTGGGGTATGTTCGCTGATGCCTTTTGCCATGAAGTACGGGATTTAACAGGTGTTGCCCCTATGGTATATTGTAGCGCGTCTCAATTGTATCGCTTCGCTGGTTATAGCCTTGTCGATTTTTGCGGGTTGTGGGTGGCTGGTTATCCTGTTTCGGCTAGTTGGTGGGTTGATGAACCATGCCCTTATGATGTTTCTCCTTGGCCTTTTGCGGCTATTTGGCAATTCACATCTTCTCTTATACTTGAAGGATATGGGGGAAATTTAGACGGTAACATTTCTTATATGGATGGTGACGCATGGGATAGATACGCTAATCCCAATAGCCAACCTGTACCGATTCCAGAACAAGAACCTATAACACCATCAGGAAAAACTATAGATGATGTTGCCTTCGAGGTGATTCTAGGTGAATACGGCAATGACGAAATAAGAAAATCCCTACTTGCTCAGAATGGTTATGATTATGAAACAGTTCAAAATAGGGTCAATGAAATATATGATGTTGCTCAACAGGTAATAAATGGTGACTATGGTAACGGACAAGATAGGGTAGATAGGCTTGCATTAGCTGGATATAATCCTAATGTTGTTCAACATGTGGTAAATAATCTACTAGCTTAAAATAAAGGGTTTCCGAATATTCGGAAACCCTTTTTATTTCTACATAATTAAAACTTTTTAAACAGCCTTTCCACACCAAATAAGGTAATTCCTCACTACTTCGCCTATTTCGTTGTCTTGGTAAAACACTTTATCAGCAGCGAAAAAAGATGCTATTTTCTTTTCTATTTTCAGGATAGGTTTATTAATTTTCCGACGCCAATTCGGTCTAGGGTCGAAAACGGTACTATAAATCAAGTCTTTATTCTCGTTTTTTATCGGTGTTGTTTTGCGATGAATGTACATAAATTGACAATCTGGTAATGTCACTATTTCACATTGTAAAGTTACTCCATCAAAAATCAAAAAGAATATAAATGATATATCAGCTGGAACATATTTATGAGGACAGTGAGGGTAAATATCTATTTCCCATGCTCCATGCGTTATCATCTGTAACTTTTTGTTATCAAAGGCAAAGTATTTATTGCTAGGTTTACTTTTTAACTTTGTAGCGCAATACTCAACCGCTATAACAGTTCCCGCTGATGGTATCTCATAAACGTCTATATCCCCTTGTTTCATTTGTGGGACATGTTTCAGACCCATTTCGGCAAAATATGGACAATATTTATTTACTGTATTACCGCACATATAAATAGTAACATCATCACGCATACCGATAATAGTGCTCAAAACATTCATAAACAATACGAACTCATCACGCAAATATGCTCCACGTGTGATGAACTCATCAAAAAGAACAGTTGTAATGTCAGGATAACGAGTACCCTTATCATGCTCCCATGAACTTATAGCAAAAGCATACATAAAGGGTCTTTCATCATCTATTCTGATAACGTTTCCTTTTTCATCCATTTCCGTTCTAGATAGATACCATTTCGAAGCGTAATAGTGAACAGAATCCCATTCTTCCGAATATTTGGAAATTATGCCAGCAACTACAAGCGGGGTGAAAAGGTCTGTACCACGTTTACCTGTAAAATCTTCCCTGAATCGCCTGATTAAAGCACCTTGTTTATTTAATGTTATATAGTTCTTTGCTATCTCTTCAAGTACAGCAAAAGTCTTGCCATTTGAACGTTCTCCAAAAATAATATAGTAAGTTGCTTTAATCTTCTGAATTTCTTTAAGCGTGTAGTAAATATCTGTCTCTTTCTGTTTCTTTTTCCTTGCCATTATCAACCCTCCTTTAATTTTATACTCATTAGATAATCAGCGTATTCATGACCTATTTTCAACGAATAATCAGCTTCATCTAAATGCACACCCGATTTTTCCGAATATTTGGAAAGTGTACCCAAATAATCTTTAATATATCCTTCTCTTTCTTCATCTATATACGTATGTATCATCTTTCCAGTATGACCTTTTGGAATATACATATCATCATTGAAAAATTCAAAAACATTATCTGAATTGTTCAACATATAGTTAATAGCTGCTTTTTTCTGTAGACCTGATACCGTTAATTGATAACCATTATCAGTTTCTACTAAATATCTTTTAGCTCCTAGGGTTTTAAATCTTTTATATGTTCCTTCATATTCCCATATCCCTATCGGTTTGCTAACACCTTCCAATGTCTTAGGGAACGCCTTGGATATATCTATACCCTGATAGGTTAATGCGTTGTATACTTTGCTCTTAATCTTCTCGTTATATTCCTCTATATAATGTATGTGATTATCCTTATTTAGAATCTTCAATGAATCGGTATCAGAATAAATATAATCATCATTTATAGATATTATTCCAGTGAATAAATTTCTACGTGCATAAGCAGTTACCCACACACCCCACGGATAAAATAGAAACCTACTTTGAGACGTGTTATATTTGCTTATTTCATCGGTGATATTAGCTTTATTGACAACCCATTCATTTTCGTATGTGTTTTCATCTCTACATATATCAGTAACTATCATCCCATAAGCGGAATTAATCATCTCTTTTGAGCGAGCATAATCGTATTCCCTACCTTCTACACCTTTTAACAATGTCTTTCTCTGGTACAAATCAAGTATTGATTCTACAAATTTATTAGGTAAATATGCCTTTTTATATCTCCTGAAATTAGCGACGCTTAAAGAATCCCATGTGTACATATATGAAATAATCAAAAAATCCTGCTCAGTTATCGTTGTATAAATCTTATCAGCGCTCACTATTCTTCCGTTATTGACAACACAATTAACATCACCCCAAACACGCGAAATGGATATATACGAGTCATAGTAATAACGTGATTGGAGTCCCTCTATTCGCACATCAAAAAGGCAACAGTATAATTTGATAGAATCATCGAATGTTTTAACATCTTTTATATCTACCAATTCACAACTACTCATTGGGAATTGTTCGCTAACCATCACAGCAGGATAACTGGAACCAAAATCAAAAGATGAAACATCACTCATAATTTTTGCACTATAAAAAGGGTTTGCGTGAGTATATCCTCCTTGGAAAGCTCTTTTAAGTTGCATATATTCATCAGATGATAATGTTAGTGATTTTATAAACTTCTTGTAAACTCTATCCTTTCTCTTTCCTTTACCTAACACGCTATCTTTGCAGTACCTCCGCACATATCCTGTTTTGGTTAGCGGTATTCTAGTTATATCTCCATCTAAATCTATTCTTTCTGCTATATAAGCGGTCACAACTTTAACGTCATTAATGCAATATTCTATTTCTTCATCTGTCAATGGGGTTTCACTATGGCGTATCAATTTATAATCAAGATTGCCAACTAATTTCCTCACTTTATGCGTTTTCAACTGTGATGATAGTTTTTCAAGGCTATAACCGCTTAACAAATAGCTACAACGAAATTCGATACCTTTCGAACATACCGCATAAACGGGTTTTCTAGTATCGACAGCGAAAACCTTTACCCATTCAAAAAGTTTACGTATAAATTGAAACTCATAAGCTAGATTATGGACGTATATAACCATTCGGTTATCTATATCTATATTCAAATGCTCACATAATCTATCGAGGAATTTAAGCCAATCAATCCACGTACGACCGAATAAAGATATTCCATTTATATCCATGCTCCACACATACATTATTGCTGTTTTATTTTCCAAATAATCGGAAAATGAACTAGTCTCAATATCAAATGATATAGGCAAATTCAAATAGTTTATCTTTTTATTTGTACGTATAAATGAAACATCCTCTATAGATTCCAATATCTCTTTAACCTTATTAGGATATTGTGAAATATTCGGCCATTTCATCAGCTGCACTAACCCTTCCACGTTTTTCGTATTCCATCCCTAAATCTATACGAACTTTTTCAATAAGTTCTTCTAAATCATCATATTTGTTCTGTTCGACGTAGTCATATAGATACGCTTGTTTAGCTTCACTTCCCTTAACAAATGGCTCAATAGCACCTTCCATATTATTGTAAACTTGCCACATCTTTTTTCTAACTTCTTCATCTATTTCAGTCCTTCCAATACGTTTCATAAACTCTTTTTCAACTTTTATAAAACCTCTTTTAGTAGATGTTTTCGCTCCTAGAAACCTTCTTAACCTCATGTATTCGCTTCTTAATTCCGATAATGATTTTCCCTTAGCACCGAATCTGCCACCCGATTTCTGAACACTTCTAAGAGCGGGGGAGGGTACTTCCATTTGTTCCAATGTTTTCAACCGTTTATTTGCTGTTGAAGATAAACGACTTACGACTTGAGAAAGTTCACTTCTTGTCAAACGACTAAATTCTCCTAGAGACAAATCTGATAATTGTTTAGTTGATTTACCTTTAACGCTAAACTTCCTCATAACCCATTAACTCCTCAATACTGTATTTTTCAAGAATGCCTTTATCTACGTACCACATGAATATAATATTATTATCATTTCTCCCCTGTTCAAATGCGGCAATGTTGTTAACCGAATATCCCAAATCCTCAGCCACATCTATTTGCCTTTTCCCTAGGTTTTCGCGTCGAAATATCCCGCAAAGTTTTCCACATGTTTTCAACGAATTGTGTAAAACATCCCTATTTTCCATAATTCACCCCATAAATTGAAAAGAGGGGTGATATTCTCACCCCTCCCAAATTAACTTTATAACTTAATCAAGAATCTCAATAAGGGTTACATTATTTCCCGTCTTTGTGCGTGATTTTTTAAACTTCATCTTTACACCACCATCGGCTTTTAGAGCCTTTGAAGTGGCTTCAATATCACCTTCGAATTCTTGTACCCACGAATCAATGATTTGATGTAAAACGATGCCACCAAATCCGAATTTTGTATTATCCTCTTCAAAAAGGAAAACGGGAAATGTATCAACACCAGTCGTAATGATATCGAATTCAGTAATTGTTATACCATAAGGATAATAACTTATAATTTCATCAATGTCGATTTTCTCACGTCCATTCATCAAAGGTGATAAAGAGGTAGCTTTCTCAGCAATTTTAGTGAATCGGTTAGACATGATAATATCTCCTATCTTTTTCGTGAGGGGTGAGCTTTTCTCACCCCTCTATTACCCTTAATTAATCTATGCAAGCCATTCTTTAATAGTGCTTTCGGCTTCTTTAAGGTCTATCACCACATCACCATAAAGAATGACTTTGTTGCCGTTTTTATCAGTAGCAAGTTCAAGAATAGACTCAACAGTGAAATTCTGAATTTCATCGTCTGTTACCTCGATGATTCCCCCATCTGATATATCACTGTTAGTCGATTCTTTTTCCTCTGATGGGCTGATAACGTTTTTAACAACTTCTTTTATTTCCTTAACCGACATATCAGGGTTAATGGTTCTCGCTTCTGCTAATTCCTTTGCAGTATCAACAGACTTAAGAGGTAGAAGTGCTTGAAGCTGAGAAATGCTAAAATCATTATTTTCATCATGAGCGAGAACAGATTCCAAACTTTTTTGGTCTATGAACTCGTTACCGATTTTCAAGAAAGCGTAACTTGTAGATTTGTTAATCCCGAGAACCTGTCTAGAATAATCATGAACGCTTTCAAACCCATCCATCACATAGCACTTAGACAATTCGATTTTAGCTAGAGTGACAGCGATACGTGCATAACTCTTTTTAATGCTAAGACCTTGCTTGAAAATGTTGTTAGTGTAGCTTTGAAGTTTCTTATTTTTAAATTCATAGTTGGTGATTTGAAGCTCGTTACTCATTTTCTTTCTCCTTTTCCTCTTTGTTTCAAGTGAAACATTTTCCAAATATTCGGAAATTTATCCTTTACTAATTATATGCACACCTCCTAACTGTCCCAACAATGGAACATTTCCTACTAAATCAAGAAGTAGCATTGAAAATCAATATTCAGTTTCCAAGGTGCTACGCACAGTATACTACAAAATATTTGTATCAATAAAATCTCCATATTTCCCAACTGTCCCAATAAACACCCACCAACCACAACCCCTCAACTGTGTTCACTGTCCCTAAATTGGTACAGCACATTTGTTCG
>OCTW011581410.1_pt1 | contig 12977 bp, 9 predicted proteins | sample 1539671 | NCBI WGS metagenome assembly OCTW01 (sample SAMN02144230, study PRJEB22623) | gut metagenome | biome: sheep rumen | host: Ovis aries | place: New Zealand | reverse complement strand
CGGACCTGGATGTTTCGGCGGCAACGATATGGAATGGTAATAGCGAGCAGTCATCGGAAAAAACAAGCGTGCCGGCGGCGGAAAATACGCAGGATTCCTATACCTACGAAACCCCGGCATCCCTGCGGAGCGGAACGAGCCTGGGGAAAGCCGAACTCCTTTCCTCAAAGCACACACCCGCAGATTACCTGGTGGGCTGGGCCAAGATGAACGGCTTTGTTTTCGTTTGTGAGCCAACGGCGAAAGTGATACGGCTAATGCGCCGCAATACCTTCTTTTCGCTCAATACTGGCCGTATTATAGACCTTTCCAAGATGGTGGATACCTCAAAGGAAATCACCATCACTCCGCTATACGCATCGGCTCGCTGGTATGAGTTCTCCCAGGCCGTTGCGGATGGAGCCTTTGCGAAGGAATACAAAGGTATCTACGGAATTGATTACGGGGTGCAGAAGGTAAATACCGGGTACGCCTTTGATGCTTCCGTGAAGAAGGTCTTGGAGAACCTCCCCTTCCAGGGAGCAGTCCCGGTCCTGGCCCACGGCCCGTATTGGAATATCGCAAAGGTATCGGGGGCCTTCCGTCCTTCCGTGCTGATTGATGCAGGAAACAAGTATACCCTTTGGGCGAATGGTGATAACACTGCGAAGGAGTTTGAATTCCCGGCCCTTAATGCAAACCTCACCTCGCTCACCTACTACAATACCAGCAACCCGGGCTATGACCTGCCGGGGGTTACCCGCTTGCAGTTCACCGATAAGGACGGGAAGGGCTCCGGCGGAGAGGATGTCCTTTGTTGGTATCAAGGTAGGAAGCAGATGCCCTATTTCCAACTGACGGATGATACAACGGAGATGAGCCTGGCGAACGAAGATGCTCCGTGCTGGTGGATTACGGGCGGGACTGCGGCGGGCATCTATGTGCCAACCTTCTCCCGGTATAAGTTCAGCGGGGAAACGATAACTAATACCCTGGATTTCGGAAGGCCGAAAGAAATGGATATTCCTTCCGTTTCCCTCTCCGGCGGGCGTATTACCATCTATGAGAAGCGGTGGCGTGCTTTCCTCCAGGACCGACTGAATAATGACACAAAGGTAATGAAGTGCCGGGTGGACTTCTCCGGGCTCCAGGTGGGGCCGGAACTCCTGCGCCGCTTCTTCTACTACGAAGGCTCCATTTGGGTGCTGAACAAGATAACGAACTACTCCCTTACCACCTGGGACCCCGTGGAGTGCGAATTTATCCAGGTACGCGATAAGGCCAACTATACAAACGGACAAATAATGTAGGTGAACTATGGCAATGACTACTGAACAAGTCTTGAAGGTTTCCACCCTGGAAGCGGTCAAGAATGTAACGGACCTCAAGAATAACATATCCGAACTAAAGCGGGTAATCAACGGCTGGACCGAAACAACGGAGGAAGACGGGAAGAAGGTGGTGAAAACCTTTGAAGGGCTCACCATCGGCAGCAAGGAGTACCAGCAAGCCATCCAGCAACTGAACGAGAACCAGGCGGCTCTCCGGAACGCGATGCACGGGACCGCCGCCAGCCTGGATGAAGTCCGGGAAGCGGCGAAGGGTGCCAGCAAGGAGGAAATCGAATTGGATGCCACCACCGGGAAACTCGTTACGGATAATGATGTCGCCCTGCAGTCCTACAACGGCCTGGTGAAAACCCTCGCCAACTTGAAGGAGGAATGGCGGGCCACCACCGATGCAACGGAACGCGCCGCCCTGGGTGAGAAGATAAACGCGGTGAATAACCGCTTGAAGGAGTTGGATGCTTCCGTGGGTGTCTACGGGAGGAATGTTGGCTCATACCAAAACATAGTGGACCACCTGGGGGATAGTATGAAGAACCTGGGCACCTTTGCGCCGAATGTGAGCAAGGGCCTGGGCGGTGTTACTATGGGATTGAAGGCTATGTCCGCCACTCCCGCCATCGCCATCCTGGGAATCCTGGCCCGCATCCTGGAGGAAGTGATTAAAGCCCTTAAATCCTCCGAAGAAGGCGTTGAATCCGTGACTGCGGCCTTTGGTGTATTCTCCGGAATTGGGGAAACGATAAAGGGGATTTTGCAGGGTGTGGCGGAGGGTGTCGGCTGGCTGGCCCGTCAGTTCGTGAACCTCCTGGAGAAGTTGAACCTGGTAAACGATAAGATGCGGGAGAAGCAGGAGATTGCGAAGGAGGAAATCCGTATCGCCAGGGAGCAGAGGGATGCCACGATGAAGAATGCCGAAGCGGAACGGGATATTGCGGAACTCCGTGCGAAGGCCGCTGATAAAGACAAGTATTCCACAAAGGAACGCATCAAGTTCCTGGAGGAAGCCAGCACGAAGGAGCAGGAGATAGCCGCCCGGTCCAAGAAGGCCGCAAAGGAGGAATACGAACTTATCAAACGCCGGAACGCCCTCACGAAGTCCAGCGCGGAAGACCTTAAAGCGGAAGCCGATGCCTACGCCCGTATGGTCCAGGCGGACACCAACTATCAAAATGCCGTGCGCCGGAATACCCGCGAGATAACCGCCGCCAGGAAGGAAGCCGCCAGGGAAGCGAAGGAACGGCTGAAGGAGCAGACGGATGCCGCCCGCGCCCGGCTGGATGCAGAGAAGGAAATGCTCTCCCTAGAACTCTCCTTGCTGGCGGAAGGAACCCAGGAACGGCTCAATAAGCAGAAGGAACTCTCCGCGAAGGAATATGAGATTTCCGTAAATAATGCGAAGGCCAAGATAAAGAACCAGGATGAACTGAATAAGCAGTTGGAACTCCTGGAGAAAATCCATAACGCAAATATGGAGAAGATGGACCGGGACTTCCAGCAGGCCCAGGTGGACCAGGCTATCCAGGCCCAGGAGAACGAATTGGCCGTGCTGGAAAAGAACTCCGCCGCCTACCTGCAAAAAGCCATTGAGTTGAAGCAGATTCAGGTGGATACCCTGGCGCAGATGGATGGGGAGAGTGATGCGGAGTACCAGGCCCGCGTGATAGCCGCCCAGGAAGCCCTCAAACAAGCCCGCCTGGACTTCCAGGAGTGGGAACGGGAGCAGGAAGCCATTGAGCAGGAGAACCGCCTTACCCTGGTCCAGGAAAACCAATTCCAGGAAATGGAGAACGAAGTGGCCCTCCGCGAGTGGCAGTTGGAGAAGGTCCGGGAGTATGGCCGATTGGAGGGAGAAACGGAAGCGGAGTTCCGGGCCCGTGAACTCGCTGCGGAAAAAGCCTTCTATGATGCCAAAAAGAAGCAGCGGAACACCTGGCTAAATACGATGGTAGGAGCAGCCGGGGCCGTGTCCGGCATCCTGGGGAGCATCGCGGATATGTACGAAAGCAATACGGAAATGACGGAAGCGGAAGCCAAGAAAGCAAAGAACCTCCGGATTGCTTCCGCTACGATTGATATGCTCCAGGGAGCCGTGACCGCCTACGCCGGGGCGCAGTCCCTGGGAGTACCGATGGGCCCTATCGTGGGAGCCATCAATGCGGCGGCGGTAGTGGCCGCTGGTATCGCCAATATCGCCAAGATAAGGGCTACCGATGTGAGCAAGAATTCCGGCGGGACCTCCGCTTCCGCAACCATCCCGGCTGCAGTCCAGGCCCCCTCCGTAGTTCCCCAGGTCCAGGAAACCCGCACCCTCACCTCCGCCAGCGAGGAAGACCGCCTTAATCAAATGGCAAGTGAGCACCGCGTTTATATCCTCTCCAGCGACCTGGAAGCGGACCGGGAGCAGACCCGCGCCAGGGTAGCGGAAACAACCTTCTAAATGGACACTTTCCGCGATTTTTATATTTCAATGTAAAATGGAATAGACTATGGTTGTAACAATAGATGGAATCCCCGTTTACCAGGCCCTGGTGAGCGATGCTGATACCGGAATGCTCAAAATATCCCTGGTGGATGACCCCGCCGTGCAGAGTAACTTCCAGGCGTTCTCCAATAAGAAGCCGCTTATGTATGCGGTTGAGGATGAAGCCAAGCGGCTGGTCCTGGGAGTAGTGATGCGTGCCGACTTCCCTATCTACCGCCGGGATGAATCTATGGGCGAATACTATATCTTGTATACCGCCGACACCATCCGCACTATGGCGGAGAAGTACCTGGTGGAAGGTAGGCAGAATAATGTGAACCTGATGCACCAGGAGGGCAGCGATGTATCCGGGGTGGATATGGTCCAATACTTCATCAAGGACACCGCGAAGGGCGTGGCCCCGGCTGGCTTTGAGGATATCGCCGATGGGAGCCTTTTCGCGGAGTTCCATATAGTGAACGATGAAGTATGGGATGCCATCGTAGACGGGACCTACAAGGGCTTCTCCCTGGAGGGTGTCTTTGACCTGGTCCCGGAACGGAACGCCGATAAGGTCCAGGATATCGTGGATACTCTCAACGGCCTTTTCAGCCGCATTTTCAAACCTCAAAAATACGAAAAAATGACAAAAGTTAAAGGATTGCTTGCCCGTCTTGCCAAGGCCCTGGTGGAGATGGGAAATGTCACCACCGACAAGGGGATTCTCTCCTGGGATGGTGAAGAAGACCTCAAGGCCGGGGATTCCGTCTATATGGAGGACCAGGAAGGTAACCGCACCCCTGCCGCCGATGGTGATTACACCACCGGGGATGGAAAGGTGATTGTGGTTGTCAGCGGGAAGGTATCCGAAATCAAGGATTCCGCCGCCCAGGTTGCTCCACAGCAGGAACCCGCCGCCGCTGAAACGCAGAACCACGAAGACACCGACAAGGGGACCCTGGTGTTCACCGGGGACCTGGCCGTAGGTACCGCCGTTTCCCTGGTCGGCGAAGGTGGTGAAACCGCCCCCGCCCCGGATGGTGAATACACCCTCACCGATGGCCGTATCGTAGTGGTCGCTGGTGGTGTGGTAACCGAAATCAAGGATGCAGCCCCGGCCCAGGATCCCGCCGCCGCAGCCCAGGCCCCCGTCACCATCCCTTCACAATTCCAGCGCGTAGCGGAAGCCTTCCAGGAAACCTACGATGACAAGTTGAAGAAACTCTACAATGCCATCGTATCCCTGGGCTTCAACTACCCCTTGCTGGTGGAAGCCGGGGAGGAATTCGTGATTGCTTACGTGTGGAGCGAAACCGAAGGGGGAATCTACTACCGCTTCAATATCAAGGAGTGGACCGAGGAAGGCCAGCCCGTGCTGGAGAACGGCATCAAGGTAGTGCCCGCCTTCGTTACTCCGGAGGAAAAGGAAGCCGCAGAGGAATCCTTCCAGGCCGTAGTGCGTGAGAAGGAAACCCTCGCCAGCGAGAAGGCCACCCTGGAAACCCACGTAGCGGACCTCACCGCCCAGGTGGAAGCCCTCAAAGCCGCTCCCCAGGGCCAGCCCGCACACGAAGAATTCCAGGCCGGGGCCCTTCCTACCACCGGGAACAAGAAGATGGACCGCCTTTCCCGCATTATGGGGGCCAAGTAAAAAATAGACACCCCCGCCGGGATTTATATTTATGTGCAGAAAGTTCAACAATTAAACGATAAAGCCTTATGCCCAACACTCGTACCCGCGAGGATTTTTCCTCCAATCCGGTAGTGACCTCCCTGCCTAACTATGTGCAGGAGAACCACGACCTTATCCTCAAAAACTTTGGCCTGGTAGGTATCGCCACCCGCCAGCGCATCGGAATTCAGACGGGTATCAAGAAGTCTGCCTATCTTAACTTCCTGGAAGTGGAGCCCGTGCTCCAGGATGGAAGCGATTGCGGCTTCTCCGCCAGCGGTTCCGTGACCCTCACCCAGCGCACCATCAATGTAGCCACCATTAAGGTGGATATGGATATCTGCCCCAAGAAACTCCTGGGCAAATATGCCGAGTACCTGGTGCGCGTGAATGCCAGCGCAGAGGAACTGCCCTTTGAGCAGTACATTATGGATGGCGTGGTCCGCGAAATCAATAAGAAGATTGAGAAGTTGATTTGGCAGGGTGACACCACCAAGACCACCGACACAAACCTCAAGTGGATTAACGGCTTCCTCAAGCAGTTCGCTGGCGAATCCTCCAGCCTTGCCGCCTATATGGTCGGTACAAACGGCCTGGCCGCTGGCACCTCCGCCTATAACGCCATCAAGGCCGTTTATATGGCTATGACCGAGGAAACCCTGGACCGCGGCGGTATTATCTTCGTGAGCCCCGCCCTCTACCGCGAGTTCCTCCAGGATATGGTGGAGAAAAACTATTTCCACTATTCCGGTCCCCAGGATGCAGCCCCGGATGAGTTTATCTTCCCCGGCACGGATGTGAAGGTGGTTAAGACCCCCGGCCTGGCTGGCACCACACTCCCCACCCTCGTTGGTACCTTCGCCGACAACCTGGTCTATGGTACCGATATGGAGAACGATGAGGAAGACCTGGACCTTTGGTTCAGCAAGGATGACCGCGTGTTCAAGTTCACCGCTTCCTGGAACTCCGGCGTGGCTTACCACTTCCCCGGCCAGGTAGTTGTGGCTGACATTAAAGCCTCCTAATTCCGCCGTAGAGGAACGATAACCGAGGGGTGGGCTTCCCGCCCGCCCCTTAATTTTTAACCGCTTAAAACCGAAAAGAATATGCCTTGTATTCAAACTCTCTCCGGAATAGCCAGGGACTGCGCCAGCAATATGGGCGGTGTCCTGGAAGTGCTCCTTGCCAATAAGTCCGAGGTGACCACCACCATCGCTTCCGGTAAGGTGACTGCAATCGCGATGGCTTCCTCCGCCAAGTTCCACAAGTATCAGTTCAACCCGGAAACCGCTTCTATGAGTGCCAACCTCCAGGTGAACGCGCAGAACGGAACGAAGTATTGGCAGACGGACCTCCTTATGGTGTTCAACCGAATGGAAACCGCCAAGCGCGTTGAGATTATGGCGATGGCCCAGGGTGAACTTGTGGCTATCGTGAAGGATGCCAATGGCTTGTATTGGTTCCTGGGAATGGATGAACCCATCACCATTTCCGCCGGGGATGCCCTCACCGGAACGGCCCGTGCTGACCGCAACGGCTACTCCGCCACCCTCCAGGATAACTCCCTGGAACTCCCCTATGAAATCCTCGTTGGGGATGGTGGTGTGGATATTGACGCGATTACCGCCTAAACCTGCGTTCGCTTCATTCGCTGGTCGCGCCCTCCTGGATTCCAGGGGGGCGTTTCCTTTTGGACAAAAAACGGACTTTTTATATTTCTTGTAAAGCGAAGATTGAACTATGGTGAATATCACTTCCCAGGACCGGGTGCTGGTCCTTTACATACCCTCCAACGGGACCGCTCCGGCCACCGGGGCGCAGTTGGGGCTGATAGTCCGGAGCACACACGATAACGGCCCACGCCTGGCCTTCACCTTCCAGGGATGGGAGGTATCCGGGACCTTCATCAAGGTATGCGTGGAAAGGCCGGAAGGGCTCCACGAAGGGGAATGGGAATACACCCTCCAGGATAGCGAAGGCGTGATTTTCAGCCGGGGCCTTATGATGGTGGGGGCTATGCCAGCCGATGCCGCTTCCGTGCAGTATAACCGAGAAATAGACTACAAAGAATATGGAAACGAATAGCGAAAAAATCAAGGTGACCTTTGCCGCCCTGGACCCGTATATTGAACGGAATATCGTGCTTCCTACGGAAACGATTGTCCGGGGAAAGGATATGGTCCAATGGGGGGATAAGAATATCTATCCGGAGTACCTCCTGGAACTCTCCAAGAACGCCCCCACCCTGCGGAGCATTATTAACGGAACTACGGACTTCATCCTGGGTAACACGCAGACCATCCTTCCCCTGGCTGGTTTCCAGGCCGGGATTATGAACCTTCGCGGGGATACCATCCGGGACCAGGTGGAGGACCTGGCCCGCGATTGGGAAACCTTCGGCGGTATGGCCCTCCAGGTTATCCGCGATGCTACCGGAAAGGTAGCGGAAATCTACCACCTTCCGGTCCGCTTCCTGCGCTCCAACAAGGAAAACTCCGTCTTTTACTACTCCGAGGAATGGGCGAAGTTCCGGCAGAAGGCCCTGGTCTACCCGGCCTTTATCCCCGGCCTGGAAGCGAAGTGGGCCAACCTGGATGAAAATGCCAGGAAAGCCCACGCATCAAGCATCCTTTTCATAAAGAATGACCGCACCCAGGTTTACCCGTTCCCTATCTATGGAGCCGCCGTGAAGGCTTGCGAAACGGAAAGGTGTATTGCGGATTTCCACCTTAACGGCATCTGCAACGGCTTCACCGCTTCCGCCATCGTGAACTTCAATAACGGGGTGCCCACGGATGAAATCAAGGAAGAAATTGAGAAGTCCTTTACGGAGAAGTTCTCCGGGCACGGGAATAGTGGAAGGATAATGTTCTCCTGGAACGATGACCGCACCCACGCCACCACCTTTGATATCCCCAAGACGGAGGACTTTGGCGAAAAGTACTCGGCCCTGGAGAAGTCCACCCGCCAGCAGATATTCACCGCCTTCCGGGCCAATCCCAACCTCTTTGGCATCCCTACGGAAAACCTGGGCTTCTCCAAGGAGGAATACGAATCGGCCTTCCGTCTTTATAACCGCACCTGCGTTAAGCCCGTGCAGAAGATTATCTGCGATGCCTATGACCGCATTTACGGGGCTACCGGAGTGCTGACTATCTCCCCCTTCTCCCTGGATGATACCGGGGCTGAATCCAATGTAAAATAGACCACGATATGGCAGAAATACTACTCACAAGCGAGAATTTCGTGAAGTCCGTAACCAGCATTTCGGACAACCTGGCCGGGAAGTACCTGCGGCCCTCTATCCGTGAAGCCCAGGATATCGGCCTTCGTGGCATCCTGGGTGATACACTCCTGGAGAAACTGAAAGCCCTGGTGGGCTCCGGCGATATAGCGAAGGAGGAAAACCTGGCCTACAAGGCCCTCCTGGACCGGGCTCAATACTACCTGGCCTATAACGCCGTGGTTGAGGTGGCAGCGAAGGTGTCCTACAAGATAGTGAACTTCGGCGTGGCGAAGTCCCAGGATGAAAACCTGCAGACCGCCAGCCCGGAGGAAATCTCCCAAATGCGCTTCTATTATCAAAGCAAGGCGGACCACTGCTGCATAGAGTTGCAGAACTACCTGCTGAATAACCGCACCTCCTATCCGGAACTGACGGAGGGGGACTGCGACCGCATCCATTCCAATCTTTATAGTGCCGCTTCCAGCGGGATATGGCTGGGAGGTCCCAGGGCGAAGTCCCTTCCTGGAGTGGCCGTTAAATACAATCGGAGGAAATAAGGATGAATCTTCTTCAAGTAATACGCGCCATTGAACGGGTAGCGGCAGAGCAGCCGGCCATCGGAACTATCGTGCGAAACGATATCTTCCGGCTCAATGCGGCCCCATCAGTGAGATACGGGGCCTTCGCCTGGCTCCAGGGGGACCACCGGACCAATCCGCAAAGCGGGCTGATGCAATTTTCCTTCACCTTCTTCTATGCGGACCGCTTGACGGAGGATGCCGGGAACGAGGTGGAGGTGCAGAGTGTCGGCATTGAAACCCTGGATAATATCCTGCGGACCTTGCAGAACGCGGGGATATGGCCGGGTGAGGTATCCTTTACCACCTTCAACCAGCGATTCAGCGATGAATGCGCCGGGGTGTTCTGCCAGGTTGTCCTGGAGGTTGCGAAGGATGGTATCTGCCCGGCGGGTTATGAGTTCCTGGCGAATGACGGGGAATTTAACCTGGATTATAATGAGGATTACAAGGTATGGGTATGGCGCACCCAGGAAAGGGATATATTTATCATTTAATAAAAAAATAAAGAATATGGCAAAGTATAGCAACACAAAGGCGAAGATTAACGAGAAAATCACTACCAATAGTGCGCAGGCCATCACCGGGAATATCTTGAACGATGTCCTTCAGGCGATGGTGGACTCCCTGGGCGCAGATTATCAGTTCGGGGGACTTGTTCAGCCCGGCTCCACCTTCACCGCAGGGGAACAGCCCGTGGTGTTCCTTGCCACCACTCCCGGTACTTACACCAACTTCGGAGGCCTCGTTGTGGCCGATGGTGATGTCGCTCTCCTTGTATGGTCGGGCACGGCCTGGAGTAAGCAAACCCCGGACATCGCCACAAGGACGGAAGTCAGTCAGTTAGGCCAAAAAGTGACTGATATAGACTGCGGTCTCGTATTATTGAATGAATCCGCATCACCTTCCGGAACAATACCAATCCCGACATTAAGTCTTGGCAAAAAATACTATGTTAAATTCACTCTATCTGTATCAAAAACCTTGGCAGTGACATTGAGGGCAGCCGAAGGAAGTGCAGGTGCGATTACCCAAACCATCGCAAGCAGCACAACTTATGATGCAGGAGACCATATTCTGCCATTCGTTTTCAGCGATGCTTCGGGCATCTATCTCCGTATCGGAGAGTCAAGCGTTTGGTCATCCGTTACGAATGTGTATCTCTACGAAAGCACTACCGATTCGGTAAGAGAAATCGGGAGTAAAGTTGATACAATTGCCGAAGATGTGTATGCTTTGGACACCACGAAAGTGATAGCAAAGAATACCATCGTTTCTACAAATCAACAGATTTATCTGCACGTTGGAGAATACGGGAAAGCGGTTGCCCTGCGAGTATTGAGCAACACGTCCGGAGGTACACTTATGTGTGGTATTCGTGCCAATGGTTCAAGCACATACCATTCTTTGTCAAGTTCGTACTATATACATACTTCATCGTATGACATAGACAGGGTATATATCTATCTTGAAAACGCCACATCCGCAGGCAGTGTTGAGGTTGAATTGTTATACGGAGATTCCGTAAAGATATTGCAGGAAGCAGATGATATTTCCGTTTTGCAGACAAGGGATGCCGAACTTGAAAACAAGATAGGCCAAAATAGCCTTCTGCTTGGTAAATCCGATTCAATCACAAAAACCTATGCAGCAGGAGAGACTACGGCCTTGTCAATGGCAAGCAGAATACCTGTATTTATCCCAAAAGACAGCAAGTTCACGATAGACTATTCCATTTCTTCAGGATTATTCAGCAGTACAATTGACAATTTGGCACTCTATATCATCTATTCAAAAGATGACAACGATAATCGCTCAAGTATAAACTTTCTTAACAACAAACGTGGGATTGAGGTCACCGCATCTGCGGATATTTACGCCTTCGCCCTTGCCGCCTACGATAGTTCTTCAAATATATTGTCCACTGCAATCGAAGGCAGTATCGGATTGATAATAGATTATTTTTACACACCGGTCAATAATAGGAAATCTATTGATTTGATGAACGGTGGATTCACAACCGAGAAAAGATACATATCCGGAACGACTGCATCATTGTCAATTGCCAATGCCACCAATTTATTCATTCCAAAAGGGAGCAGGATTACATTAGATTATGATTATACTGCCGGATTGTTTGGGTCGGCAACGATTGACAATATCTCTCTCTATTTGTTGCATTCAAAAAATAGTTTTTCAGATAGGACTTCTATTTCATTTTGGAACAATAAACGAGGAATAGAAATAACTTTATCAAAAGATGTGTATGGTCTTTGCGTGGCCGTATATTCTGGTTCTACTCCATTACATGCGGCCACAAGCGGAACATTTTCTTTCATTGTCGGTTATATTTATTCCAACGTCTATGCAGGGAAAGGAGTAGATGCGCTCGGCTACGATTCCCGGCTTGATGTTCCTTCCTACTATCACAACAATAACTACATTGAAAGCAAGGTGGCAAGAATCAAGCAGGTATCAGCAAACAATGATGGGGATAATTTTATCTTTATAACGGACACCCATTGGGACAGGAACGCACAAAAGAGTGTTGCATTGCTGAAATACTTGTATGATAATGGGGCGTATTACAAGAGAATCATACACGGGGGAGATATTTCCCAATTGATTGCAGGAGCAAACGCAAGCGGAAAGGCCATCAACGAGATAGACCCTTCAAGAATTGATTATCTTCGTTTGCTTGGTGTCCTCAAAAACAAGGTGTACTATACCATCGGCAACCACGAATATCTCACATTGAAGTATCCCACGCAAGGGTTGTTCAATGGCGTGGATTTCAACAATTGGCATAACTACTTGTATTATCCGGACGAAACCGACTTTGAGGTCACTTTCGGAGACGAGGATAACCATTACTATTATCTTGACAACAAGAAGAAGAAAATAAGATACATCTTCCTTTCTTCGTTTTCGCAGAGTGCCGAGTCCGCAAGCGGTTCGGAATACATAATAACTGCGAATGAAAACTATGATGCCACACAACTTGCTTGGCTTACAAATACCGCCCTTAATGTGGAAAGCGGTTGGGACATCATAGTGTTCACACATAGACTTGTTACCGTCAATTTCTCCAACCAGCACACCAATGACCAAACGTTTTCCGTCACTACTAAACAAAAAGAATATTGCAAAGCATTATTGCAATATAATGGGAATGGGAATATACTTGCGGTAATAGCAGGGCACACCCATCGTGACGGAATGATTGTCATAAATGATGCGTTACTTGGTCTTGGCGGTTCGGATGCTACGGGCAAGCAACTCTTTGAAATAATTACAACCTGCGATGCTAACAATTTTGAGGGCCTTCCTGATGAAGTATTGGAAGATAGGGATTCCAATACGATAAACGAACAGGCTTTTGACTATGTGTCAATAGACCAAACCGCAAAGAGAATATCTTTGATAAGGATTGGAGCACCTGCAAACAATGTGGTGGATTATTCCGGAACTTTGGAAGAAAGAAACTATGTGTGCGAGCAGGTTGTGTTGCAGGTCGGAGGGTCTATAACTTTGGACTCTAAACTTGGGGGGACAATCACTTGGTCAAGCAGCAATACTTCGGTAGTGTCAATAAACGGCAGTACCATATCCGGAGTTTCCGCAGGTGTTGCTACCATTACTGCGACCAATGATTCCAATTATAGTGTAATGTATATGGTCAAAGTGGTGTCATAAGTCAGTCACTTAAACC
>OCTW011400405.1_pt1 | contig 12977 bp, 3 predicted proteins | sample 1539671 | NCBI WGS metagenome assembly OCTW01 (sample SAMN02144230, study PRJEB22623) | gut metagenome | biome: sheep rumen | host: Ovis aries | place: New Zealand | reverse complement strand
ACAGACATCAGTCGCAAAAAGACACATTGCAGTCTTTACGGCATAAAAGGAAGACCATCGGGCTACAACCGATAGTCTTCCTTTTATTTTTCTTCAATCTCTAACAAAAACATTAATAACCCCTGACAAAGGCATAAGGCTTTGCAGACTTTCGCAGCACTTTAAGTTATATGTTCTTTATGAGCAAGCTCCTAAGCTCATATATCTTGCAGTCCTGCACCTTCCTAACGTCAGGATATGCCCCTGTCAGGCAAAAACAATAAAAACAGCCGTTTGCTCAGAAGGCATACATATTACCTGTCTTATTATCCAAATAGTAACGTTCACATTGGTCGTGTACAGGGGCAAAGTTGTATAAGATACCGATACTTATCTTTGTCAGTCTCATATAGTTCCATAACTGCTGGCGCTGTGCGCTTCCCAGACAGTCAACAGCCTTACATTCAACCAGTACATCGTTGTTTACTAAAAAATCAACGTAATGCTTATGTTTTATCTGCCTTCCATGAAATGCTACGCTGAAATAGTATTCCCTTACCCTACTTATGTTGTTCTCTTCCAGTAATATATCCAACGCTTCCTGATACATGTATTCGTTAAGGAAAGGTCCGAGTTCTCTGTGCACCTGCTGGCACATTCCAATTAAGGTATAGCAATGATTTCTGAGCTCAGTAACGAGAGGAGGATTTATGTCGGACAGTTTAGCAATATTGTAACTCATAAACAACAAAGTATTTTTTTGCAAAAACGTTGTATTAGGCATGATTATTGTTGTAAGAATCGAATATGTTAACATGCAGTAATCGGTAATATCTGTTTTTCAGGCTATTTTTAAAAAGCCGTTGTTTTTGCCTGGCAAGGGCACAACCTGACGTTAGGCAGATGCAGGACTGCAAGTGATATGGGCTTAGGGGCTTGCACATAAAACCCATATCACTTGAAGTGCTGAGGAAAGTCTGTAAAGACTTATGCCCTTGTCAGGAGTTTTTAATGTTTTTGTAAAAAAAGAAGAATTTTTCATTTCTACCTCACTTACTCACTTATGAGCTTGGAAGGCGCATGGATACTGGGCTGAGGATAGTGACCTATGTTTGCCGATAGGTCACTTAGAGGTCACGACCCCCTCCCTGCCAGCAAGCTGGTATCCCTCCCCGAGAGGGAGGGGTGGAACTACAATAACTCGTCTGTAATCTTTTCCCTCCCTCTCGGGGAGGGATGTCGCATAGCGACAGGGAAGGGGTCTGTAGTGACCTTTAAGTGACCTTTCTCAAAAAGAGGTCACTATCGGGATACCGCATAAACACTGGGTTGAGAGGGTATTAAGTGAGGTATGTGAGGTTTTTCACGAAAATTATTAAATTTTGGCAGGTTTGCCAAAATACCAAAACTTAATTGTTCTTTGTTCTTGCGCTCCGTAGGTGCTCAGGCGCTTCGCGGAGGTTCTTAGTTGTCGTCATATATAAAAGCAATGCTTTTAGCGCTAAAAGTAATGCTTTTAGAGATAGAAGTAATGCTTTTAGCTGCAGAAGTAATGCCTCTGCAAAAAGTGGTGCTCGACCACAAAAAAAATGGTGTGCAGAATGCAAAAAGAACGCATCGAAAAAAAACACAATAAATGTTAAGCAGGCTGCTTGCAAGCACGCCGCTTCTTAAAAAAACTTAACACGGAGTTGGTAGTTATTATAATGTACGCGAAGATTGTTACAAATTTCGTAATTTTACGACTTGTTTAGAAATCACATACGGATTATGAGAAAAGTATCAACATACAAAATGGCGTTCACCCTCCTGGCTGCAACCTCTTTGCTGGCAGGCTGCTCTGGTGATGATTTTAACGGGAACGGGAACGTTAACGGGAACAGTAACAACATTACTTTCACCACAAACGTTAGTAACTTTATCAGTAAGGCTGCGACCTATGACAATAATGCTGCCTTGCAGACTGAAGGTAGTTTTACATGTGCTGCATACGAGGCTAACACTCCCTACACGTTCTTTGAGCCAACTAAGGTGATATGGGACTCAAGTGAAAAAAAGTGGAAATTTGCAGAGGACCAATACTGGAAATATGCAAGTGCCCTCGACTTCTTTGCTTACATGCCAGCAGAGAAGCCTACCTACATAAGCGAAATAAGCTATGCAGCACGCAGTGCACAGTTTGTGTGCAACCTGCCTTCTGAGCAGCCTAACACTCTCAAGGAGTTCATTTGCGCATTGGCAACTGACAAGACCAAGGCTAACAGCCTAAGCGGTGTAAGCATGCAGTTCAAGCATCATTTTGCCAAACTCATGTTTAAGCTCGACCCTGCATCAGGTAGCAACGTGACTATCAATTCAGTGAAAATATCAGGAATAAAGATGAGTGGTACATGTACCTTCAATGGCACAACCAGCACTTGGACTCCTTCAGGAGACGACACCTATGTAATGGCAACCGCTATTGACGGCACTACTCCTTACCTCGTAATTCCTAACAATTACAGAGCTACCACACTGACTATCACTGTCAACGCTACATGGACTGGCATCAGCAATATTACTGTCGACAAAACAGCCACAATCAACGATGTATCAAAAACAATTGGCGAAGAGACAAAATACCTGAAAATTTGGGAGCCAGGCTATTCATATCTCTTCACACTTAAGCTCAGCGGCGACATTCTCAAAGTTGATATCAATAAGTTTACCGAGCAATGGTAAACACTATGAAAAAAGAGCAACGAAAGAAACTGACATATATGAAAACAAAACGACACATACAGACATTAGTATTTACAGTTCTCCTCTTGCTTGCAGGAGGCATGACCTATAGCGCATGGGCGGCAAAGGTAACGTATCATATTTTGACGTTGCCGATGGATAGTGAAAGCAACAGACCTGGTAAGACTATTGACACATATGACGGATGGAGCACAGAAGCCATCAAGGTAACGGTGGATAATGCAACCACACCCGAGTTGCCTGCTCACTACCAGAGTCCGCTTGCAACTAACTTCCAGTATTATGCGCAAACTTCTGTAGAAAAATATGGTGATGGTACGGCACAAAAGATTTACGACAATAGTGCAAACACATATATTCTTTATAAAATCAAAGACGGCGAAAAACCATTGCCTGCAAACTCTCCTATAACATCTAACTGCGACATCTACGTCACCTACGAGTACAATGCTTCGAATGGGATAGCCAAACTTGATGGTTCAGAATCTTATAACATCCTTGTTACACCTCAAGGTCAAGGTCAAGAATCCCGTTTCCTTGCCTATAACAGAGGTCGTAACAACCGTCCTGCCTCAATAGGCACTTCCATAGTGTCACCAGAACAGGTGAGCAGTTCTGACTTTACTAAAGTAGATATTCCAAAGAATTATGGTATTACCACTTGGTGGAATGGAGGTTTAAACAACGAAGCTGAAATAGGGTCTCAGTTCTACTTCATGTTCAAATTTCAGGGAGAAGACCCGTATAACATCAGCATCATGACCGCATACACAGGTGACAAGTATTTTGTAGATAACGACAATAACAAAGTAAGAGATTACTACAGGGGAGGTACCCTTTTCGGAGTCAAAACCGAAAAAATGTTTTTCACTAGTGACATTGATGTAAAATATACTACTGTATATAATAGTGATGCTGCAAAAGCTGACCCCACGCTTGTAGCATCTGAACCCAAGCCTGGCTATCACCATAAGGCTGGCCAAACCGTCTATAACTCGTTCGCATTGCTGAATAACAATAACAGCACTGGCTATGTGTTCATGGGCACAAGGATACCTGCTGCTGATGGCACTTATTATTTGAAGGCTGATAAAAATGATCTATATCTAAACAAAATGGATCTCGCCAACGCCAGCAAAAGTTACACTATTGCCAAGGATTTCTACCAGATAAAGACTTTCAACTTCAAGGTTACCACGCAGTTTGGTAATACTCAGTCGGCAAGCTTTAATCTTAGTGAGTATTACTTCAAAAATGCGGACATAGAAATTAGTATTGATGACATTCCTGAAGAACTGCAACGTAAATACTGTACCTTCACCAGATTCTACAAGGATGCAGCACTTACCCAAGAAATTACGAAGTATTCGCAAGTAGAGGGCAGCGACATCTATGTGGCATACGAAGTATCAGACAACGCACCTTTCAAGGCAATATCGAAGGATGACAGCTACACTACAGCCACATGGTATGAACTGACAGATGCAGGAAGTACTCAAGAAAGTAACAAAAAACTCAAATGGGATAGCACATCCTCCACCTTCAAGAACAACGGAGCAAGCGGAGTATATGACAAACTGAGCGAGTTTGCCTTTGTCGGCGACCCTTACGAGTTGAAAGTTCTATACCGTAATGATAGCGAGACTGCAGGAGCGAATAGTTATGTCACCCTTTCCACATATGATGCTTGGGACATACCCGATGACGATACAGATGGCAGTTTCCTGCTGAGAAAGTTCAATGACACAGGACACTGGAACTGGGATGCTGGTAACCAGAATGTTGCCATAAACTATAGTACAAAGAGTTATACAATAAATGACGTAACCAGCAACCCCCAAACCGTCACTCTAAACATCAGTGGTTTGAATGGCAGCAAGTATTACAAAATTACCACAGGCGGCACTGATGCTTCACATATCATCTCCACATCTCCCACTGCTAACTATGTTGTAAACGAGGCTGGCAGTACTACAGCAACAGTCACCGTAACGCTTGCCAGTGCTGATGCGGCTAAGACAATGACGGTTTCCATTCAGGAGTATAATAATGAAGCTGGCACTACGACAAACGGCTCTCCTGTTGTTGTCACCATCAACCAGACCACTACATCCTATGCTGGTAGTGCTCTTGAATACAGCACCACATCCTCCACACGCGTCAAGGTGATGGAACTGCCTCAGCGCACCTTTACCTATAAGGTAGTTGACAGGGAGGGACGCATCGCTGTGGCGGCTTCTGCAAGCCAAACCATATTCTCACCACTCTCAATTGCAAGCATCCCAAGCATCATTATCAGTCCGTTCCTGCAAGACGAGGCTGTTACGTTCTATGACACATATACTGACGGCGCAGGACGTAACACTCTGGCAGGTCCGATTACTCAGACACCTAACGTAAACCACGACATTTTCGTTAAATACACCACATCCCAGCTTGCAAACAAGCCTATCAAGCTCAACGATAGCCAGGAGTTCTTTGTTAGGGTTAACGGTCTGTTTATCTATTACGATACCGAAGACAACAGCATAAAAACCTCTGCTAACTACGCCGAAGAGGATAAGTATAAATGGAAACTGAGGAACAGAGATCCATACGCTATGCTCATCGACAATCTGGAAGCAAGAAAGGGCTACAACGTAGAAGACGTGACAGAATCTGTCAATATCTATGACGATAATGGTGGTTCTTCTTCAGAATCAAGGCAGAAAGGTGCATGGGTAAAGCTAAGCGATGCTTTAGCCAATGCAGTAGGGCTTACTTTCGACACTGACAGGAGCAATGCCCAGCGTTTTGTTGCCAAGATGAGTACCCAGGTCGGTGTCTATGAGGTAATGGTGGCAACAGGAGCTGGTGTTGATGTCTCCACCACCTATTACAGTATAGGATGCCCTGCTGAAAACACCGTGCAGGTATATGACAACGAACAATATGCTCACGGAGATAACAAACTAAAATTCAATCTTGAGCAATCAGCTTCTTACACCTATCACCTTATAGACAAGGCGAAGCATGAACTGCTGACTGTGACAAGTAAGAGCCCAGACTTGGTTCTTCCTGCGGAGTATCAGAGCCCACTGGTTGCAACTTACCACTACTACACAAGTGGCAATATTACTGAGACAACAGTTAGTGGCAAGACAGAATACACACCGACTGACCCTAACACAGAACTTGCCAGCATTGCTGCGCTATATGCCACCTTTACCACATACGACAGCGATGCAACCGCATACACAAATTCTGGTTCTGCATTGACTGCCACCTCTGCAGATGATGTGGACACACAGGCAAGGAGGCTAACATCTACTGGAGACTTCTATTATAACATCAACAATGGTGCCTCATATAAGAAAGTCACGGTAAGCAAGGCTTTCGACGGCACAGACATATATGTCACCTATGACAAGAATGACCTCGTGACATTCAACGATGCAGGCAGTCCTTACCTGTTGAAGTTCCTCGACCCCCTCGCAGAAGGCTACTTTTTAGAGGATGGTAATGACAAATTGACGACAGAAAAAATACAGGCTGTATATCCATACACCAATGGTGATGGCAACCTCAATATCTATGGTCAGCGAATGAACGAGGAGCAGATGGGTGGTGGTGCCAACACCCGTCCGCGCTGGGTGTGGTTCTTTGAGAGTGACAACAATGACCCCTACCACGTAAAGATACACTCCAAGAGCACCATCTCTTTCAATAGTCTTACTCACACCACATACCTGCATACCTATGCAGTGCACTTCAATCAAGATGCAGAGCCAGAAACCAAACATATAGTGACTGGTGGTAACCTTTCTGGTATAACTTCAATCGATCCTACTGAATACATGGTCTTGGGCACAGAAGGTCAGTACCGCCTGTTAACCAGTAACACTATTAATGATGGCGAGACTGATGAGCGCAGATATGTCACTTCCTTTGAGCAATACTGGAAGACCTACAACATGGTGAAGCTGCACATATTGGGACTATCCAAGTCAACCAACAGTTACAGCGAGGACGAGGCAACATGGACTGTGCCCAATGACCCTGCATCTTACCGCACTACACTTGCAGGACGAGATTGGCACAGTTACAATGCATACGCCAGCGCTGTAAGATGGAATGGCTATAACGACAAGTCGGATGGTCTGGAGAAGAAGGTCGTAGAGCATCTGGAGCACTGGTTCCAGACCTTCGACATGGGCAACGGCACCTTCGACATCGAGAGTGCCAACATCCCACCTGTGCTTGTACTCCTCGACCGTCATGGTTGGGAGATTATGCGCAGACCGCTGCCAAAAGCAAGTACCTATCCTAATGGTGACGAGCTGGATGCCCTGAAGGAATTTGACAGCCCACTGGTAAAAGAATACCACTTCTACTCAAATGCCACAAAGGCTACAGGTTGCCATAAATACATCCTGAGGACACAGAATGGCAAACTGAGAGACGAAATAAAGGTCAGCGGCACTGCATACACCTCTACCTCACTCGGCTCACTGCCTCCTCTCTCTGCCTCGGGCGTAAAGGACAATGCTGGCATACTGCAAGACCAGTATGTTACCTACACTGTAAAGGAGGAATACGAGAAGAGCTATAAATACACCCTGACAGCTGACACCACCAAGACGGATGGCAAGATTACAAACATCACCTACACAGAAACAGGTGAACCATCCAAGTTCTTGATAGTACAGAATGCTCGATATGCAAGATTAGAGAATGCTCCTGGAGAGGCTGCTAAAGCGTCTTACATCAGTAAGCCTGTACGTGAAAACACCGACCCTGAGGGTGGCAGTATATATGACCTTATTCTTAAACCTAAAAACAGTGGAACGTCAAGTATTGTAACTAATAATGAACTCAACGATACCGTTCTCTGGTATGTGGAGCCCAACCTGGAGATTGACGATGAGATGGGTATTATGTGGGCAGAGAGCTATGGCGGTTCAAGTGAGCCCTTTACAAAAGCTGAGACAAAGGTAAAGTATAAGGACAAGACAGGTTTCGACCCCTACAACATACAGATAAGGAATGCCAAGGATGGTAGGTATTTCACAATGGATCTTGCATCCACGACCTTGGATAACGGAATCTGGAGAGGTACTCTCAATACAGACAGTATCACTCTTAAAGCCAAGACCACTTCAGGTTATGTGACACCTGAGGGCTATGACCATACAACCCTACAAATCACAAAGCAAACATTCATGGCTGTGCAGGATGACAAGGGCAACATGCAGCTGATGCCACGCTTCGACAATACCAAGCGTGTAAATACGGATGCCAATGATCCTTGGTTTACAACACTGAAAGACCCCGTTGACCACACTCGAAAGGCTGAGGTGACCGACAGAACATCAACAGATGTAGATATGGGGGCTCAAACCACCTTCTTCGTGAGACCTATAAAATATGTTTACCACATAATTGACAATGAAGGTAATGTAGCACTGAGTTACAAGACAGCAGGCGAATATTATCCGTCTATACCAGACCACTTCAAGAGTCCGCTTGCTACCAACTTCGGATATTACAAGACAGCACCAACATACAATTACGAGACAAAGACTCTGACTGTAACTGACAGTATAGCTGGCTCATTCGCTGGTGCCGGACTGAATGCAACGACCAACAATATATATGTAAGATACACATATAATGCAAATGCCGATGAAAGCGACATACTGAAAGGTAAGTGGTTCACGGTCGATTTGGCTGGTAAGAATTTGCAGAGTAGCGGAACCATAGTAACAGCAGATATTCCTGAAACAGAAGAGACTGATGAAACAGGTACAGGTGTGTCGCTCTATTCGGGAACGAGATCAAGTGATGCGCCTATAGACGGAGCTGATGGAAAAAGAAAATGGCAGTGGAAATTCCTGGTAGCACCTACCGAGAGTTCCTCACTGTTCTACAAGCCTGCCGACCCATACGCTGTGCAGATATTCAACCGTGCAGCGAACTATACCACAAACTTCGCCGAATCCCCCAACCCTATGGCAACGGGAATAAAGGTGAATGGTACGGATCGCTTCTCACTGCTGTCACACCCAAGTGGTGGTTATGCTTTGGTTACTGCTGGCAGCGGACCAAGCACATATAACTTCCTCAATGGAGGAAGCATGACCACAAGCGTAGCTGCAACAACAGATGCAGAATCAAGTTTCACATCGAGAACCAACACCATCAGCGATGATGCTCTGTTGATACTGAACGATGATGTGGAACATAACTACACCTACAATGTGATAACCAACGATGCCTCTGGCAACAAACTGGCTATAAGCGGTACACAGAGCAATGCTGAAGCAGTGAGCAACAACTTTGAGCCCTTGCTGCCAACAGAAATGCAAACACCTCTTCTAAACCTTGAGGACTACACCTACTATGGTTCAGCGACCGAAAGTGATGGAGCATACACAGTGAATGGAAATACCGTACTGACTACACTATACGGACTGTATGATGACATAGTATATGTACGCTACGGAGACTATGACCCTAATAAAACGGAGTATCTCATTCCGAACAAAAAGGATGTGGTTGACAGTAAGGTGGCAAGGCATGCGGAGTCGAATGACGTGGCACTAAACTTAGAAGGCAAACTGCCTTATAACATCATTTGGGAAAATGACAATATGATGAAGGCTACAGACTCAGACAGTGATGAAAAATATGACCATATCAACTACGATGGCAGCCATGCTCTTTCTGGCGCTCCAGAACACGTCTGGGAACTTGATGGCAATGACCCCTATGCTATACAGATTAAGCACAGACGTTCGGAAAAATATGCTGTAGGAACAGATGCGTTAAGCGATACTCCAACCAACACTTTCATGTTGCTGAAGAAAACGGGGTACCCCTATGGCATACTACAAGAGACTGGAAGCGATAAAAGGTTGTCAGGCTATGGTCAGACTACCACTACTGACGACCCGAATAAGTTCATCATATTCGGACTTTCAACGCACAAGTTGATATATCACTTTGTAATTGCGAATATTGGTTCTCATGTTGACATTCCTTATCGTGCAGGAGATGAGACCACCTACGATGGCAGTGTGGCTTGGGCAGCAAAAGATACGACAAGAGTACATGGCACCTCACTGCGTGACATCAAATCTATCAGGGACGATGAAGCTGCAGACAAGGCTACTGGTGACAAATATCAGTTAGGCGAAACCATCTCACTTAACAGCGAATATGTGCCCTATTGCTATGATGCAGGACAGATAAGTTTGGGCGATGTGCTCAGAACTCCTACGGCTTTCTATCGTCCTAACTGCTCATTCGACTATTACATAGAAGGTGTCTATGATGACGAAGCATGTACTACGCCCATACCCCTGCTGAACAACAAGTACAAGGGTCTGAAATTAGAGAACCTGATGTCGGATGCCGAACTCATTGGTAAGACCGTACTTGTTAATATAGTATATTCGTTCGATAAATCATTGGCAACAAACAGCGGTACTCATTTTGTGAAGAGCTATACTGACAATCTGTGGTACACATTTGAAACGCAAGAGGCTTCTGTGCCTTGGTTGGCTCGTTACACTAATACACAAAAAATGACGGCAATATCAGGACGCGAGACTCACTATACTAATGACTATCTCTTTACACCTGTAGGCGATGTCTATGGCTTTAAGATGTATAACAGATATGTGCTGAAGAATAGTAGTGAATCTACAGAAACTGACGATAGTAAAGTGATGACGACACCTACATTGAATGATGGTGAGACAGTGGATATAGCTGTACCTGCAAACGGATACGAAGTATATGAACTGTTGACAGGTGATACTGAAGGATACTTCCGTGTTCACCCTGTAGTGAATTATAATGATGGCACAAACCCATACACTGCTGTTTATGTTAACATAGTTGACAACAAACTGAAACTCAGCACCACCCCACGCGACTGGACATACGGATTGTCCACCGAAATGCTACAGCCTTACTATCTTGGTGCAGGCAATGTGGGAGCACTGAATGCTACAGGTAAAGCATCATACAAGGCTGTTATTGACGAAGGTGACTATAAAATCACGGACTTGCAGGCAATAGTGTACAATGATGACAATATCGTACACTTTACTTCTGGAAAATATCGTCTGTACTCACAGCCAGGCATAGCAGGCATCAGTCCTGTGCGCTATGCCAGCGGATACCTGCATGATACAGAGCTGACAGCAGGAGAAGGAAGCACACCTATCCCTATGCACTTCTATAGCAGACAAGGTGTCAGCACCACATTTGCCGGTGAAGGCGGTCTGACTTCTGGATTCACCGTGACGAATGCCACACGAGGCGAAATCCCTGTTCCTGCAACGGAGTATGATCCTTCAACGATATTCCACGTCGCTGGCTCTGTTACAGCAAATAACCCTACCATCAGTAATGTGACAATGAGTTCTCAGGGACTTAACGTCATAGGAAACAATATGGGAACTGGCACTGCAACCACATTTAGGCTAACTGATATAGGTGCTGGTGTCATTCACTTAAAGAATGATGCTACAGGATATTATCTAAATTTCATCCAGACAGGAAATGTCTATGATTTGAAATATAGTGCAGCAAATGCATCAAGAGTTGACGATGTGAAATGGTGTATGGAACCTGCTGACACCTTGGGACTGAGGGTGACAACGAATGATGGTGGAGATGATTACTATTACACCACATTCTATGCTCCGTTCGACGTGGAACTTCCTGCAAACAGCGGCGACAAGACCTATACCGCTTATTATAGCGAAAGGTGGATTCCTAATGGAATACACGTGAAGAGTATCGAAGGAAGAGGCATACCTGCCGGCACTCCTGTGATAATACGTACTTCGGACAATGCAGGCAATATAAAACTGTCCATTCCATCAGAATCGGTGGCAGCAGTCGGTGGCAGCAACATCTTCTCGGGTTCTTATTTAGAGAAACTGTTGGATGTGGATGCTGCTCATGATGTCTATACCTTGGGACTGCCTTTCATCAGCGATGTAGAGAAAGATGATGATTACGATACAACTGGTGAAATAAGTGCACCTCTACCAGAGCAAGATACAAAGGGAGTGGGATTCTACATAAATGCCACACCTAACAAGGAGGTCAATGTTTCAGAGTCTATGTGGACCAGAAACAACCGCTACGTACTGCACAACAAGATTTACTATCGTGCAACTGGAGGAGGTGATGCACTTGAACTCGCTTTCAAGAAGTCGGACTATATCCCTGTGATCTTCGATGATGAGGAACTGGAGTTGAAGGACAACAGCTACAGGACTACCGCTGGCGATGGTCGAGTATATGACCTGCAAGGCAGATGCGTTGCCACCGAGCAGGAGGTTAGCGACGGCTCATGGCTCAATAACATTGCTCCAGGCATGTACATCGTGAATGGCAAGAAGTTCGTGATAGAGTAAGGACCAAGTACAAGGTACAAAGGACTAGGTTGACCCCTAAATCATCCTCATCGAAGGTTGGTTTAGGGGTTTTTCTTTACCCTACATTATTTAACAAAAACCAAGAATAACCCTTTTTGAAAGTTTAGCACTACGTGCCTTGTCCTGATGTTGTCAAGAATCTGATTGTAAGATGAACTTACATCATATTCTTTCCAACACCATGTCTCATCTGATAGATGTCACAACTTTCAAAAAGCAAAAACATCGGCTTTCTACAAAGCCTGAAAAACAAAGATCACACACTCCGCGAGTAATGGTTTTTATTGTTTTTGCCTGACAAGGGCATAACCTGACGTTAGGAAGGTGCAGGAATTTAAGGTATATGGGCTTAGGAGCTTGCTCGTAAAGAACATATAACTTAAAGTGCTGGAAAGTCTGCAAAGACTTATGCCCTTGTCAGGGGTTTTTAATGTTTTTGTTCTAAAAATAACCGAGGGGCACCCCTAAAAACTTAAAAAAACGCCGAAAAACTTGCGTAATACACTTATTATCACTACCTTTGCAAATCGAACCCTCAAGGTGAGGGTTTTGCCCCAAGGTGGGGCGCAGATGTAAATAGTTAAAACAATAAAGATTTTTAAATGAACGTAATTACAAAGACCGTTTCACTGCCTGATGGACGTACCATCACCATTGAAACTGGAAAGCTGGCTAAGCAGGCTGATGGTTCATGTACCCTGAAGATGGGTAACACCGTACTGCTCGCCACCGTTTGTGCCGCTAAAGACGCAGTGCCTGGCACAGACTTTATGCCACTGCAGGTAGAGTATCGCGAGCAGTATGCTGCTGCAGGAC
>OCTW013413046.1_pt1 | contig 12979 bp, 15 predicted proteins | sample 1539671 | NCBI WGS metagenome assembly OCTW01 (sample SAMN02144230, study PRJEB22623) | gut metagenome | biome: sheep rumen | host: Ovis aries | place: New Zealand | reverse complement strand
TAATATATAAGATTCTATAGTCCCACAATTAGGCATGATGAAAAACACCTTTTGTCCCGTTGTCCCGTGTCCCATTGTCCCGGCTGTCCCTCTCCGATATGATGTGTACACAGACCCTCATGTGCACATTTTTATTGAAAATAGTGGGCGCAAAGGTGCCTGACCCCATTGCGCCCTCTCTCTTTAAATTGTTGCCTGTTGGATTATGTGATGAAGAAGTAAGAACGGATTAGTGTTGTACTAGAATCCGACAGGCTATGGCCGCCATCTGAAGGAGTCCTTCGGGTGGTGGCCTTTTTTTCTGGTCTTTTGCATATGTACATTCCATAAGCGTTAAAGTATCTTAAAAGATGGCAAAATCCCGTCAACCTTTTAGTTTTTCTCAGTTATATCTATGTAGAAAGTCTACAAACGAAGGTGTTTAATCATTTTAAAAGTTAAGTAGTTATGAAAAAGTTTTTTATATTCGTGATGAGCGCCGTGCTGCTGATGACGGCCGGCATGGTAACAACAGGCTGCAGTAGTGACGACGACAATGTTGCTACTCCAACTCCAGAGGCTCCAGTTCCAGGCCATGCAACGCGTGTGTTGCCCAAGCAGGTCGACTTTATCAAGACGGTTACCGATACAGGTATTCTCAGATGTGATAAGGCTGACAATTCTTGGTATATTGACTCTCCCTACGATGGCCCGGAAATAATGACTGATGGTGGAAGCATGTATTATCTGTATGACCTGCCTAAGGAGTATCAGAAGTCCGGCCTGAAGGTAAAGGTAACTTTGGATTGCTATACCTTCCGGCATTTCGATGAAAGAGTAGTAATCGACATGTATGCTGGTTATGACTATTATGATACTGTACTCAAGGAGATAGAGGTTGTAGAATGACTTGTATGCACTAAAGATACTTGTAAAATGAGAAAGAGAAAGTTTTCTGTAATAGGTGTTGTGATGCTCTTGATGACAAGTCTTGTTGTCCTGTCTTGTGGAAGTGACGATGAAATCGATACTGGGGAAAACATCAGAATGCTTTATGGCACAACACAGGGCGCAAAGGTGCCAGACCCCTTTGCGCCCTTTGCATTGCGGTCTGCGAATCAGCAGCAAACAAATTTTTGTAAATGTTTTTATGGTGGTCATGAGTGTCAACGGTCAAGAGTGTCATTAACGATTTCGGGCGCAGAAATTCATCATATTAGATATTAATATATATACTAATATCTAATATGCACTAAAATCCCCACATCCAATCCTAAAAACCTTAATGACCTTCATGACCAATGACCTTCATGACACACACTTGGCGGACAGGTGAAACGCAATATTGAACGCTTTCCTGAAGATTTCATGTTTCAATTGACCAAAGAGGAATATAATAGTTTGAAGTGCCATTTTGGCACTTCAAACAAAAGAGGCGGTGATCGACGAGCCTTACCGTATGTTTTCACCCAACAAGGTGTTGGCATGCTGAGTGGACTACTTCGTAGCGAGATAGCTATTGAGACAAATATAAAGATCATGCGTGCTTTCGTGGCTATGCGGCGTTTCATCGTTCAGAATGCAGGTGTCTTGATGCGCATTGCTAATCTTATGGGAGCCAGCCTGAAAGATATGGGTGCAGGTCTTTGTGCCATCACAGAGATGCAGGCATCACCGGAAACCATAGTTGGTATGCTAAAATGACACAGGGGCCTGTACCTTTTGTGAATGTTTGATATGCGTTATTTATGTTTGATTTCCGTGATTTCACTTTCAAAATATGCAAAAATCTTCGCAGAATTAGCAAAAATGAATAGAAGGGTGATTCTGGGCGAGGTGTGAAAGGAGATTTTTTCGTAACTTTGCACGAAAATTAATGTATAACCAAATTCATTTTTTATTATGCGACAATTGAAATTATGGCTGATGGCTGCTATCCTGACTTGCGGGTTTCTGACCACATCTTGTGAAGGCGTGGTTGGTGAGTCTGACAATCCCTCAGCACCCAGCCGACAGGAGATTGAAAAGAGCCTTGTAGGCCTATGGTTCGATGAAGCAGAGTACAGCGGCATACTGGAGGATACCGGCGAGCCGTTCACGAGCGTCGTGCTGGCCATGCAGGTCAATGCAGACCATACCGGCTGCCTGTATGTGGGCGCCTTCGACAAGGGCGACTATGATAATCCCCTGGCGGTGTATGGCGGCCCTGAGGAGGCTGGCTTCACCTGGCAGTTGGACGGTAACGGTGAATTCGTCGTGACGCCGACAGCATCTGCCGGCACCCGTGGCGACGGCACGGAGGCTGACGATTTGCGCCAGCTCGCCAGTGTGAACGGCTGGGAGAAAGAGTCTGAAAACGGTCAGACCGTCCTACAGCGTGGGTCGAATACCCTCACACCGGCCAATTACGAGCAGACGGCCATCATAATGAATATGGTTAAGGGAGAGACGTTCACCATCTGCACCGTCAATGCAGACGGTATGCCCAAGGAGATCGTATTCATCGATGTGAACACCGAAGGACCGGGCGAGGAATACTCTCCTGCCATCGCTAAGTTCTTGTTGGACAAGAAGTTCGACATGATCTTCACGCAAGAGAATTTCAACTACCATGCCCAGCTTGCCGCTCCCTTCGATGAAGCAGGCTATCTTCACGACGTCTGGGGCGGTGGCATCGACGCGAACCTGGCAGTCAAAAGGCTGCTCGACGGCGAAGAGTTGGAGGGTATCTTGCATGTCGACGGTCTCACGGCCTTCTGGTCGCCGAAACTCAAGTTGGTTCGTGAAGACAGCGTGCGCTGGACTGCCGGCTACGGCCTCATGGATCATGGCTGGGACACGATGGTGCGCAAGGGCTTCCGTTCATACGATGTCACGCTGAAGGGCGGCAACCATGTGGTGGTCTATAACATGCACATGGATGCCAGCAGCGAAGACGACGAGGCGAAAGAGCTCGATGGCCCCGACCGCCGAGCCCGTATGGTGCAGTGGCGCCAGCTGCGCGATCATATCCTTGCTCATCTCGACGAGCGCCCCGTCATCGTGACAGGCGACCTGAACAGCTATTATGAGCGCGACAGCATCTGCTCGCAGGTCTTCAGCATCATCGAGGAGTCCGGCCGTGCCACTGTTGGCGATGCATGGATTACGCTGGAGCGCGGCGGCAAGTTCCCCGACATGGTCAAGGGTCCCGTCATGAACGACCCCGGTTCGACGACATGGGCTCTCAAAGGACAGACGCTCGACAAGATTATCTACATCAACCCAAAAGACGGTCCGAAGCTGAAACCCCTCTCGGTGAGCGTTGACAGCACCACTTATGTGCGTCCCGACGGCAAAACGCCACTGGGTGACCATGCTCCCGTGTCGGCTAAGTTCAGGTATCTACCGCGATAAATGGGGGGGAGAAGTGCCTTCCCCCCTTCTGTGGGCGCAAACAGGGGGAAAACACCGCTATTTAACATCTTTTTAGGGGAGACAATACTTTTTAAACGATTTTCTTTGTATATTTGTGCCCGTGAAACTGCTGACCGACTATTCACAAATGGCATATCTATTTTATTACTAACATAATTTATTTTTTTAATCATGAGAAGAGAATTATTTGCATTATTTGCAGCCGCCGCACTCCTGCTAGGCATGAGTGCCTGCACAACAGTAGACAATCCGTCTTCAGGAGGCGGCAACCCCCAGGAAGAAGCAGTAGTGGCTCCCGCCCAGTTGAAGCAGGGCATCTGGACAGAGTATGACGAAGCGCTTTTAACCTCAGGCAAGTATACCGAGGAACAGCTGGCTCAGATTCCCACCGTTGGTATGGAGATTAAAGGTGACAAGGGCTACTTCTTCACCTATACAGCCGACGACATCAGCGAGGCCGTAGAGGGACAGATCAACTATGACAACAAGACTGGCAAAGGTACCATCACCTTCCCCGCCATCAAAGACAATCCGCTCTCTGACCAGACTGTCAGCTTCAGCATGACTACCGACGAGACGATGGAGTTCGAATTTACCTACGAAGGCCAGAAGACAACCGGCACCTGTGCTTGGCTCTGCGAGAACCTGGACAACTGGAGCTCTGATATCACTGATGAAGACTGGCTCGCACTGATGGCCGATTATCAGCTCATCCCCGAAACTTCAGGCCCCGACGCCAGCATCGACTGGAGCAAATCGGTAGAAATAGAAGTGACAGATGATAAGGGTAATCCAGTAACAGTCACCGTGGATGACCTGGACAAGCCGTTGGTGTGGGAAGAAGACGCTGTGGCACCAGCCAGGACTCGGGCTATCGGCGTAGGCACAGTTGTCAGCGTAGGCTTTAAACTTCTGGGCGCCCTCTTTAAGGATGACAGTTCAGAGAAGAAACTTGATGCCATCACTGAGAAAGTCGACAAGGTATTACAGGGGCAGCAGGAGACGTTGAAGAAGCTCAACGAGTATAACAATCGCCTCACCGCCATCGCTAATCAGATGCAAAAGCAAGCGACGATTGACATCATTAACGAGCGAAACAAAACATACTATAATCCGCTGAAGGTGCGGAACAGATCCTACTTCGACGATGCCTTTGAACTCTATACAACCAAAAAGAACGAACTGAGCCAAGAGGATAAGAAACATTTAGGTGATTATGCCGAGAAATGGGTGGGTAGCAACAATGAGTATATCAATCTGACTTGGCAGTACATGGAATACCTCACCACCGTGCAGCATTCCACTTACGGCACGGGCATGGACAAGATCTACGACGGAATAATCTACGACGAGTACCCGTGGGAGCACTTGGGTACAGAGGACCGCAAATGCTATAGAGGTAACGACTTGTTAATGATTACCAAGTGTCTCTTCATGATCTGCCTCTACTCCACCTATTGCAATCTGGATGACATAGATAAGAACGCGCTCTACAAAAACTACAATGCATACAGACCCCAACTCTTGGCTTTCTGCGAGTTTAACGTCGCCAACCCCGATGAGTTCCGCGTCTGCCAGATTCCGGGTGCCCACTTCGTGATGCACAAGGAGTTGCAGAAGTATAACTACTTTGGAAAGGACAATAAGGCTCCTGATATGAGAGATAGTAATTCTGCTTATAGACCTGAGTGGCATGAGGCTGGTTCCATTAAGATAGACAATCCCCAAGAACTAAAGGAGAAACTCATACGCTGTGCCGAGGCTAAGGCTATCCATAAGTATTATGAATCTCTCTATAACAAGGAGAGAATCTGGTGGCATGAAATATTGGTAAAAGGTGGCGAGAAGGCAGCCGGTGCAGTCTATTCCAAGGAACCGTCAGGAGTTAAGAATAATAAGCCAGGCCTGCTGTTGTATTTACATACTAATCCACAGAGGAATGGATTTTCGGATGTATTGGGTACACGAATAGAGTGGCTATGGCTGGACTGGGAAACTGGTCAATCAGAAACTCCGGGACATATACGGGGTGGAGTGCTTGCAGACTATCACTGGGATGACTATTATTCTGAGATTGAGTACTATGCAGCGATTGTTGAGAAGCGCTACTAAGCCTCATTCCACATTCCGCAACAGATAAAGTTGCTTCAACAAACCGGGGCGCAAAGGTGCCAGACCCCTTTGCGCCCAAGTCATTGATCTGTTGCGCAAACTCCTGAATATGGCAGCAGAAGAGAGTGAGGAGCTTTCGCCTGCTGACAAGGAGAATTTTGAAACCCTCCTCAGGTTTGGCAGCTTTGCAGAAGCAGCAAAGAAGACTCATAATTCTGATTATGCCATCAGGGAGAGTGCCGCCAAGGCGTTAAACCTGTTGCTGTCGCAGGCCCGCATCTGGCAGTCGCCTCACGCGAAGCTGGTGGAGCTGCAGCAGAACAAGGGCGCAAAGGTGCCAGACCCCTTTGCGCCCCCCTTTGCGCCCGGTAACAGCGAAGTAGGCAGCGCTTCGTTCATCCCGTCTGAGCCAGGTGACACACTCGGAGTCCTCAAAGCAGTCATCCGCAAAGGGTCAGCGGCCTACAAGAAAGGAGTCCGTACAGGCGATTACCTGATAGCAGTAAACGGAATCCCTATAAAAGACCTCTGCACCTACATACTGATGGAGCGGAAAGACGAGGAAGCCCTGTTCAAGTTCCTCGCTCCCAACGGCATGGAAAAGACCGTCAGACTGAAAAGAACAAATTAGGCTCACAAGGTGTCAGACACTTATGAGCCTGATTAAAAATCCGAAAATTGCACAGAGGGGTTTGGTACGTTGTGTACACATAGATAATGAAAATTAGCTTAACAACAAAGAAAAACAACCTAAAAGTTGTGTAATTCAAATAATTTGCTTAACTTTGCCCCCAAAAGGATGTGAATTATGACTTATGATAGCATCACTGAGGATGGTAGGCTTTGGGCAGTCAAATACGATGATTGTCCAGACAATGCACTCTACATGCTTTTTGAGCAGTGGAACGATGTAACGTGGCTTTACCAGTTCTTCAAGGAGAATATGGCTGACTTGATGTCATACTTTAAGATAACTGATGTCAATGAGGCTATTTATGATACGATAGAGGATAGCGAACGATTGCAATGCCTTATCATGGACATCTCGCCAGAAGCAGATTTGGACAAACTGTTCAGACCTTTAGAGAATAGTCGTTTCGCTGATATGCTGCTTGGTAAGGAGAAGGCTCGGCTGAAGGATACTTACAGACATGCTTCATGGCTGAGAATCTATGCTATCAAGTTGGATCCGGGAATCTACGTCATAACGGGCGGTGCTATAAAACTCACGCGAACCATGCAAGAGCGAGAGCATACGCTTCGTGAGTTGGTCAAGATGGAGAAAGTGCGCTCCCATCTGTTGGCAAATAATATTGTTGACAGGGAATCCTTTGATGATTATATGAGTGAATTGGTTTAATATAGAAAAGGAGGTATTTATGAAGGATGTAATTGCACGACTGAAGGAACATCAGTCACCCACACCTTCCAAGTGGAGGGAGAGGGCAGAGTGGAGAATGCAGAATAAGTCGTGGCTTCGTCACTCACAGCGTATTGCTATGAAAATGCTGGAGAAGATGGATGAACTCAGCATGACCCAGAAGCAGTTGGCTGATCTGATGGGGTGCAGCCAGCAATACGTTTCAAAAGTTCTGAAAGGTCAGGAGAACCTTTCTCTCGAAACCATGTCGAAGATAGAGGACTGTCTGCACATTTCTATTCTCCAAGAAGAACTGGAGATGGCATAAAACCTAAAGGGAAAGAAATGTGCTCACAAAGTGTCTGACACTTTGTGAGCAGAGAACCGAGTCCCCTGATCTGTTTTCGGCATCATGCGTTATATATTTATGACGGAAATTATATATAAAATATTTGTAGCTTTTTCTGAGATTGAGGATGTTATAGGTCTTATGAAAAAGAAAAGTTTTTTTTCCTGGATAATAGTGATTGATACCCTGGCTAATTTCCAAATAGGAATAGCTTCTGGTATCTCAGGTTTAATCTGCCTATTATTTATCAAGGAAAATTTTGATTACTATTATCTAATTCCGCTTGGAATAATGGCAGGGCGCAAAGGTGCCAGACCCCTTTGCGCCCTTTTTTTGTCTTTATAATTATATGTAACTAAACTAAAGAAAGGAAGAAGCTTATGAAACCCCTATTGATTCTGAAGACTTATGCGTGGCTGGTGAACACCATCCGCAACCATGGCCCTATCTCGTATAAGGACATTCTCGAACTATGGAATAACGACAGGCTCAGCGAAGGTAACAATATGGTAAGGCAGACGTTTATTCACTACAAAAACGACCTGGAGGAGTTTTTCAATATCTCCATAGGCTGCGACAGGCAATATCGATATTATATCAAGAACGGTGCTGAACTGCAGAAGGATACCGTGGAGAACTGGATGATGTCGTCGCTCTCTGTGAACTCGACGCTGCTGAAGAACAAAAGGGTGTATAAGCGTATTGTCATGGAGAGCATTCCTTCTTCAGGGAGGTTTCTGAAGGATATTGTTGAGGCGATGTCGAAAAATTTGGTTATAGAGATGGTGTATCAGCGTTATGACAACTCCATTGAGCGTGACCACAGGCTGGAGCCGTATTTCGTGAAACTCTATCATCAGCGGTGGTATCTGCTGGGTAGGAAGGCAGACGGGGCACTGCTGACGTTTGCCCTTGACCGCATCAAATCACTGACAGTAACAAAGGAGTATTTCAAGATGGACGAGAAGATTAATGCCAGCGACTACTTTGAAGACTGTTACGGCGTGATGAAGGACGAATCGAAGCCAGCAGAGAGAATCGTGCTGAGGGCTTACGGCACGGAGGCCAACTACCTGCGCGACCTGAAGCTGCATCACAGCCAGAGAGAGATTGCCTCAGGGGATGAATACAGCGACTTTGAACTTTTCCTTCGTCCGTCGATGGACTTCAGAGGGAAGATTATGGAGCGGGGGAGCCGTCTTGAAGTATTAGAGCCACTACATCTGGCTAAGGAAATATGGGATGCAAACCTCGCTTCTGTTAAACTTTATGAAAAAAGAAAAGATTTGTCAGAGGTGTAAACACTTACGTTACACCCTCCGTATTACCTTTGTAGCCGAAATCCCAATAACGGGACAAATCTAATTAACAACTTAAAAAATAATTATTATGACACAAACTACTGAAGAACTGCTTGGCAGTAAGCTCGGGGCTGCTCGGAGAGATGGCAGCCCCAGGGTGATGAAGAAATTGAAAAAACTTTTCGACAAATTCTCTCGCAGACATCGCAGCCTCCAAGTGACTATCAACCTTTGCATGATAGAGGCTAACAAGGAGCAGATAGAGAACCTTATTATGGAAAACAACAACATTTTAAATCCAAAGCAGCTATGAGTGACGAACTGAAACTAAAGGTGATACAGGAACTGGCCAAAGGTAATGTGAAGATCAAGAACTTCTTCATGGATAATCATGGACCTATTAATCAATATGAGGGCAGTCTGGATGAGAAAGTCAAGGTGACAGATGAACAGATTGCAAAGGCAATCATTTCTATTAATGGCGATAATAAGCCTCTCAATGAAAAACAATTGTTCTTAGGAGTTATTTGTGTACTACTTAGTAAATATGGATGGGCAGGGAATTGGTCTGCTTGCTGTAATAAGATAAACAATCTGCCTATGAAGGAGATGTTTGTAAAAGACTGTGATTACGGGAGTATCAAGATCCTCACAGCCTACAAGTTTGCAAACGTTGATTATAAGGATTGGAACACTTATGAGCCAAGCCGCAGCGAGGTTGGGATATTCAGAAAATGCAAGGCTGTGGCAGATGCCTTTGATGAAGCCATTTCTATGGTAAATATATAGACTGGCAGTCCCTTCATTTACTTCTCATTTACTTTTCATTACCTTTTCATTTACCTCAAATGGAAAGGTTTTTTTTATGCCTAATTTTGTCCACCGAAAGCCGCGAGTAAGGTAAAGTCCGGACACCGGAAAGCGGTAGAAACCCAAAAAGAAAAAAAATGATTTATGAAGATTCATGTATTTGCAACAATCATGGCGCTCTATCCCTTCACGAGCACAAGGGCCATCGCTCAGGAGTTTGGACTCTCACAAAGCAAGGTGAAGGCTATGGCTGCTGCCTGCCACGTGAGGAAGAACGACGACTTTCGGAGCGAGATCAACCGCAGAAATGGTCGCAAGGCCACGGAACGGGAGGTGGTACGACGGAAAAACCGCCAGCGACGGGCCATCGAGATGAACAACGAAGGTTGCACGGTGACTGAGATCGCCAGGAGAATGAGAATATCGAGGTACACGGTGTATAAGTACCTGGAAAAGGTAAAAAAAATAAAACTGTAAAACTGTAAAAGATGAAAAAATACATTGAGATTTCTGACGAGGCGCTGCAGCGTCTGACCAACGGGAAGTATGTGGAGGGTTCGCTGCACAGGGATCCTGACACGGGTAAGCTGGTCTTCAAGGCGTATGTGCGCATGAGCCGTGAACAGAAGGACAGGACAATCAAGGCCCTGGAACACGGATGGCTGAAGGAGTCGCCAACACGCTACAAGTTCTTCAACTCGGTGAAGAAGGACATCGGCTACCGTCTGGTGAACGTGGCGATGCACCGCGAACTGAAGGACGCGATGAACGCGCTGGAGGTAGAACAGATCATCGACCGCGTATAGAGACAATAATTTATTTCCGTGGAAAAAAATAAAAACTATAGATGATTACATTTCAAGAGAACACACATTTCTCTCAGGCTCTTCCCTGCTCAAGGGAAGAGTTCTGGGAGCAAGTAAAGAACCAGAACACGCGGTGGAAGATCGACGCGCGACGGGCGATCATCCAGGCGGTGGAGGCCTCGAAGACGGAAGGCGTGGCGGCCATACACCGCTGGCTGCAGAACAGCGAGTACCAGAAGTTCGTGCTGAAGAAGCAGAACCTGAAACGCGCTGCCGCCAAGGAGGCCTGGCAGAAGAAGAGCGACGGCGAGCGCCTGCTGGCCTTCGCCCAGGAGCTGAAGGAGAACCTGCCAGCCTTCATCTTCGCCTGCCGCGAGTTTGACGAGACACCTACAGCCTCGGGCAAGCCTTTCCGTCACCGCAAACTGGCTGACTGCCACCTCAGCGGCCTCTTCATGCTCGACATCGACCATATCGAGAACCCCATGCAGGTGTGGTACGCCATGAGGGACGACAAGGCGCTGATGGAGCGCATCGCACTGGTGCACATCACCAGCAGCGGCTGCGGCATCCGCATCGTGGCCACGGCAGACATCGCCACGGGCAACCTCGCCGACAACCAGATAGACCTGGCTGCCAGGCTGGGCTACAAGGCCGACGAGAGCTGCATCGACGCCACACGCAACTCGTTCGCCCCGAAGGAGGAGGACATCATTTACATCAACGAACAACTTTTATTCGACTACTACAATGAAGAATTTGACAAGCGGTTTACGCCTGAGTACCGCGAAAAGAAAACTCAGCCGACTCGTCTTCAATTCAATACTGGCAGTGATGCTGCTGCTGGCACTGGCGTTCAGAATCCTGCTTTGGCCGCTGCGCCTGCTCTACAAGGGGCTGGGCATGTCAGCCCGCTGGATGCTCGCCCAGTGGAGGGCATAGTTAATGCTCAATGCTCAATGCTCAATGCTCAAAGCTCCATGCTCAATGCTCAAAGCCCAAAGTGGAGAGGCTATGACCTGCAAGCTATTATTGATGCTCGCTACGCTGACGGACTGCCCTGCGCAGCAGACACAAACAGACACAGTGAGAGCCTTAAGCTCGCCACAGACCTCATGCTCATGCTCGACCGTGACAAGGCCACAGTGCAGCGGATCGTCGAATCGCAGTCGTGGGTGCAGGAGATCATCGCTGAGCGCAATGAGAACGTGGCCCAGACCGTCGAGAGTGCAGCGGGCTGCGTCGCGGAGAAGGAGAAAAAGTCTGCAAACCCGCTGCCCAGCAAGGCCATGCAGGATGCGATCCTGACGGCGACGGGACGGAGCTATCGTGACATCACACAGATAGGGCTGGCAGCCCAGCGCGAGATACGCAAGAGTGACCGCATCTATACGATGCTCGACGGCTGGGGAGCAGAGATCGAGGCGATGTTTGACGACTTCCCGCTGTTGAGGGACGTGTGCGACGGGCTGAAGCGGAGCCAGTATCCAGCGGCCCTGTTCGTGGCTGGCGGGGCGCTGATGACGCTCATGACGCGCTGCACCTACCGCTTCTACCATAAGCCTGAGAAGCTGAGGAGGCTGAACTGTTCGCTGCTCATCATTGGCCATCCCGCATCGAACAAGTCGATGGCCGACGACATCTGCGACATCCTCCTGCAACCCGTCGAGGAGGCGGACAAACCTGGCAAGACCGCCCTGAACCGCTACAAACAAGACAAGAACAAGAAGGCCGCCAACAAGGAGGGCAAGGACAAGCCGCAGGATATGATCAGGATCCACCCCGCCCGTACCTCGAACGGTCAGCTGATTCAGGACATGCTCAATGCCAAGGAGGTGGTTGACGGCCAGGAGATGCAGCTGCACATGTTCACTTTCGACACGGAGCTGGACAACAGCATCACCCTGCAGAGCGGCGGGTCGTGGATCAACAAGCAGAGCCTGGAGCTGAAGGCCTTCCACAACGAGAAGGACGGACAGATGTACCAGAACAACGAGTCGCCTGTGGATGAGTTCCGTGTGACGTGGAACTATATCTACACGGGTACGCCCATCGCCCTGAAGAAAAAGGTGAACGAGCGGAACTTCGGCAGCGGCCTCTCGACCCGCCTGGCGGTGATACCCATGCCCAAGACGAATTTCGAGATGATCAAGCTGCAGAAGGTGACGACCATCGACTGGGCACGGCTGGATCGCATGAAGGCGTGGGCCTACAAGCTCGACCTGCGGGCTGGCGAACTGCCCGTGTGGCCGCTCGTGGAGAAGCTGTACTACTGGACAGACAACCGCATGGCTGACTGTGCCGAAGACGAGTCGGAGGCCAACGAGCTGATGCTGAAGCGCGTGGCCTACCACGCCCTGAACTATGCCATGCCCTTCATAGACATGCGCCACTTCGCAAGCCTGCACCAGGAGGGTAGGTTTTGGGAAGGTGAGTATGAGGTGGACGAGACGGACTGGAAGCTGTGCGAACTCATCGCCCGCATCCAGTACGCCACCCAGCAGCACTTCTTCGGCGTGCTGGCAGACAAATACTTCGACGAAATGAACAACGACGTGCAGATCACGGGCAAGCGTCAACAAAAGAAGTCTATCGACGGGTTTAACAGGCTGCCTGAGGTTTTCACGAAGGAGGATGTCATGAAGGCTTTTGGATATACTAACGATGAAGCCACAAGGAAGAAGATATACAGGCTGTCGCAATCCAATCAGATCGTGATGATTGCTGAAGGAGAAGATAAAGATACTGTAAAATACAAAAAGGTATGCAACACGATCTATACCTGATGGGGACAATGGGACAACGGGACAAGGGACAAATACAAATTTAAACAATGGAAAAAGCA
>OCTW013393657.1_pt1 | contig 12979 bp, 9 predicted proteins | sample 1539671 | NCBI WGS metagenome assembly OCTW01 (sample SAMN02144230, study PRJEB22623) | gut metagenome | biome: sheep rumen | host: Ovis aries | place: New Zealand | reverse complement strand
TATCTGGGTGTTCTTTGCCTAAGACTTTCTCACGGATTGCCAGAGCCCTGAAGTAATACTCCAGTGCTTTATCGTAGTCACCTTGGGTACCGTAAACTGCTCCGATATTGTTGTAGGATGTAGCGGTACTGGGGTGCTCTGTGCCTAAGACTTTCTCACGGATTGCCAGAGCCTTGGAATAATACTCCAGCGCTTTATCGTAGTCACCTTGGGTACGGTAAACTGCTCCGATATTGTTGTAGGATATTGCGGTACTGGGGTGCTCTGTGCCTAAGACTTTCTCTTTAATTGCCAGAGACCTGAAGTAATACTCTAGCGCTTTATCGTAGTCACCTTGGGTATAGTAAACCAATCCGATATTGTTGTAGGATATTGCGGTACTGGGGTGCTCTGTGCCTAAGACTTTCTCACGGATTGCCAGAGCCTTGGAATAATACTCCAGTGCTTTATCGTAGTCACCTTGGGTATGGTAAACCGCTCCGATATTGTTGTAGGATGTAGCGGTATCGGGGTGTTCTTTGCCTAAGACTTTCTCACGGATTGCCAAAGCCCTGAAGTAATACTCCTGCGCTTTATCGTAGTCACCTTGGGTATCGTAAACTTCTCCGATATTGTTGTAGGATGTAGCGGTATCTGGGTGCTCTGTGCCCAAGAAAGATTCTCGCAACGTTATCAACCTTGAATAGGTGGCCACGGCCTTGCCATAAAAAGCATAGTCGTAGAGGAAACGGGCATAATCTGCTAACAAATCAATGTACTTCTCTTGATCATAGTTGATCTCCTTTGCGAAAGCATCGGCCTCTTCATATATCTCAAGGGTCTTCTTAACACGCTCGACAACGGGAATGGAGGTATTAGACATCTTGTATGAGGCTCTTTTTATCTGCTCTTCGAGTGCCTGAACGCTGACTTTCTTGGTAACGCGGAAATCTTCACGGGCTGCTTCGAAATCCTTTTCGGCTTCATCCAAGATGACGTCGGCACGTTGGGCGTCGCCACGTTCAAACGCCTCGATGGCACGAGCCATGCGCTCAGATATCTTCTGTCCGCGCTGCTCCGTGATGCGGCGCGCAGTGTTGAAGAGGTTCTGCTGTTCGCGCTCGAACTCTTTCTCCAAAGCATTCTTGCGGTTGAGTCTCTTCTGCAGGTCATCTGTCAGGCTGTCAACATCTTCCTTCGCATCCTTGTAATCCTCCAAACAGTCTTCATCATCAGGATTCTCGTCATAGTCTGCCTTCTTCCGTTCAAGTTTCTTATTCTTCTTTTCCAACTTTGCCTGCATGTCGGCAATCTCCTCATGCAGTTCCTTCAACTCCGACTGCAGTTTCTTATACCCTTCATTATTAGCGGCAAAGGGAATATTATTCAGGTCAACGAAGGCTTCGTTGTCGATATATACATGTTCGTTGCGGACCTCAATAGCTTGGCTGCCCAGTTGGTCCTTCTGGTACAGCTCAAACTGAAGCAGGAACTCCAGTTTCATTGCGTCTACATTCTGGAACTTACAGAAGAAATGGCCACCGTATCGACTCTCATAATTCCGGATGAATTCCTTCAGCTCATCGGTCACGTCATCACCATCGGGATTCTTGAAGAACACATATATCTTCTCCGGTCTCACCTTGTCCTTATGGCACTGATAGGCTACGTCCAGCTCTTCGCCAGTATAACTGCCGAACTTCCGCCAGAACATTACCAGACAGATGTCGCAATCCTTCAGGACCTCGTTATATTCATCCTGCTTACGCTTATCACCCATGGATGCATCAAGATACTCCCATCGTTTTAGTTCCAGTTCGATTCCCCGACCTCTGAAGGTCTGGTTAAGTCGACTCATGAGGTCAGTCATCTCTAAACGTTCTTCTTTCAGTTCATCAGAAGATGCAAGAAATATTTTTATTGTTTTCATACAGGTGTTATTTGGTTTTACTTTTTGTCCAATCTTAATTCCCAACTTCAATACCACAGTCTCAGTGTCTCAACAGATGTATTACGGTCATACACCATTCTTCTTCATTATTCCACTCTAAAACGAATATAGCAACGATCATCAAAATGTTTACAATCTTTCATAAGTCCTTTTGTGGATTTGAATATCTTATAGCATAGGGGATCTAATCTCACCAGTTCGTCTAGACGTGCCTCACTTTCCGACAAGGTCGCAAATAATTCAGGATATCCATCTGATGCTAGTACAATCTCAGATCCTGGAGGTACGTCAGTTACATAAATATTTTTCACGCTGCCTTGACTTGAGAAAACGCTATAGCCGTATTCATCTTCGCGATTTTCCAAATGTTGTTGCATCTTTAATTCGCCTAGAATAAGTTCACGTGCTAAATCCTTCCTCATCAAATCTTCCTCTGTATATCCAGATTGTAGCAACATATGTATGGCCAAACTTCTAGATTCCGAAAGTATGGTATCCACTTTTTTATAGAATGTATGATGTTCACCATTCAACATAAACTGGCAATCGCCGACTGCCCAAATTTGTCTTTTGGCTATGCTGTAAATGACAGCAGAGGCACACAGGTGAATACCCCTCTCTTCAAGTTGATGCTTGTAAGCATATTCTTGTAACTCTACTTGAATACGACATGTTGCAGTTTTATAGTCCATGTCTGAGTCTATTAGTCCACCTTCCAAATATGACGCAATCAATTCTGCCGCGATTTTACCTCCTGTTTTCCCCTCATATGTGTTATTTGTTTTACTAGTAGCTCCATCTATCACAGCAATATATTTCTCACAGACGACAAGAATATCTTCACATTCCTCCTGGACATTAGTCTTGGAGGCACAAAATTTCTCAATAACTCCATATGCAGAATTTGTGGAAACGAACTTTTCTCTTTGTTGAAAGTCTCCATTTTGCGTATTCAGGCATTTCGTATTTGTATCGAAAGGGCGAACCTGCACACTCTCCAGCATCTCACACAATTTCTGCCGGAATAATTCTGTTGACATCTGATATTTTAGCAGCCACTGAAATCCTTGGAGTTGTAATTCTGCGCCAGGAGATAATTCGACATCCTCGAGAAAAACGGGAAGTATCTTTTTTTTATGATTTAGGCCCATTGTGATTTCATTACGCACATTTCTTGACAATATCGCACTGTTAGACAACATGACCATTACCATGTCACAATTCAGAATCTTCTCACCTAGTTCTTCTGTCCATTCGCTCCCTGTTTTTAATTCCTTGTCATACCAATAATTCAATCCCAATTTTGACATTTCTGTTAATATGCTGAAAACGCTATTGGCATCTTTGTGTGAATAACTAATAAAAACATATGGCCTAAGACTTTGAAAACCGCTTGGAGTGTTTTCGGACTTGGCTTTAATTGCTTCTACGGGCTGTATGTCACCCAGTTTTCTGTCCACAAGCCATTGTTGTTTTCGTATGGCAATAAGAATACGATAATATTGATAGTTACCAATAAGCAATGCATAATCAGACTTCCCTGAATCCTCCTTATCAATTGCTTTTAAGATAAGCTCTGAAGCTTCTTCAAAATGATGTTTAATGGAAACTATACGTGCCTTGGTGCAATAATATTTTGCATAATCAGGTTCTATACTAATAGCTTTGTTCACACAATACAGAGCAGAATCATACCAAGTACTCACAATAGTGTTTAGGTCCTCTGGCAAACATTTTTCGCAAATGGTAGCGAAAGCATTAGCAAATGTATGATGATATCCCGAATTATCGAACAAGTCACATGCACTTTGATGTGCGGCATTAAGTAACAAATCATAATCATATAGTGACTCACTGTGGGTTTCATACATAATTTTAATATGCGAAAAAGAGACATGATTACAAAGATCGCTTCTCTCTTCTGCTTCAGATATGAGTTCCCACAGTTTCGTAAAGTCCCTAACATGGCGATGGATGGTTGCCAAACAGAAAAAAGCATCGTAAGCATACTCACTACTTTTATCCATCAGCTCCTTAAATACTTCTATAGCATCGCTGGACGAATGGCTATTTGCAAATTGTGAGATATCCTTTTCATATTTGCGGGATCTCTCATTCCGTTCTAATTTATTGCAAAAAAAATCTAGAATTTCTTCTTTTATTGTTCTCATCATTACAATTATGAATCCACTTGTAAATGTGGCATTTATTTAATTCGACATTAACCCATGACAGGCTTTAGAATATCATATATTTCCTGCCAGTTCCCTGCAGTATGGAACTTCAGCAAGGCAATAACATCTTCGAACGAAACTCTTTGATTAGAATCGTTCAATTTAAAATATTTTGGCACTGGAATGATGACTTTTTCCTTGTTGAAAGCCCTGTCTATCTCTCTTTCCACATGCCGAGACACATTTGAGTTTTCTGATAATATAAGCAGCAGTATCTGCGATTCATCGATGCCATTGAAAATTTCGCAGGCGTATGGCATACCGCCCAAAACATTTCTGGGTGCTATCCAGCATTTGATGTCATGCTGTTCAAGATACTCGCATATCTTGTCTGCGACAGCCTTGTCCTTGCTGGAATGCGAGATGAATGCATCATATTTCATATAACGCTCTTTACAACTAATTTATTTGTTAATTTTGAAACCTAGCTTCATTATTAATTTTAGTGTACCAATTGAAGTATTACGGTCATACTCCTTTTCTTCTTCAGGGAGTTCCTCATATGGCAAAAGGCAAGGATGCGTCTTAAGTTCGTCATTGCGCTGTTCACCATACTTCCAGCCTTGCTTGATTCGGGTTTCTGCCCATACCTCATGTACGTTCTTCGACATCGCTTCTAAAAGCGGATTCAACTCCTCTGGTAATTGAATGTCAGAGGTATCGATGGGTTGGGGGATAAATTGCTTTTTTTTCATTGTGCTAATAGTTTTTCTTTGTTTAATAATATAGTGTTATCAACTACACCAAAGTCGTATGATTTGTAATCTGAGGGCCATTCACTATTAAGTGTAGCCCGGCTTTCATCATCCAGTTCCTGCCAAGGACGTAAACAATTATGCTGGCGTATACGCTCATCGCAACTATGCAAATCATGGTGCGCCTTAGTATAACCAAGCATTTCGTGCGACGCAATCCATCTAATATGCTCCAAACGTGCTAGATTCAGAATTGTCTTGTTTTCAAAAGGCGTGAGGAAAGGATAGTTGATTTTGTCGTACGAGCCTTCGCATTGAGGCAAATTCACCTCATTAAAATAACGGCGTAGAAAGTCACTCCAGTTATAATCTTTGCCTAATGCATTTTTCAACAAATATATCTTTGTGTCAGCATGTAGCGCATTGCCGAGGTCTTGTGATTCTTGGCGGCGCAACTTACGAATGCTGTCTAAAGAACCGGTCTTCTGTAATGAAGCACGTCTTTCATCCCAGCTTTTATCACCTTTCAGAAGAGCATAACCTGCCTGATACTGACGACCCTTTTGGGTTAATTCTTCATTAACAACCATTTCGTATGAGTAAATGTTCTTCGACTGACCGAAAAGTTTAATGACTGCATCATTCTTCCATGCAGACTCCTTCTCTTTTAGCCCTTGAATATATCCGTCGTTATAATAGGTTGCAATCTTCTGCATATAGTTTTCTTTGTCGGCACGATAAGAGCGCACATAGATACGCATACGACTCAGGTCTGCTCGTTCACGTCGAATGTGGTTCAATATGCGAATGGCCAAAGTCATTCCAAGTTCATCGTCACCAACAGCAATGATGATATAATTAACTGATTGGCAAAAGTCTGGATGAAGAATTTTTTCGAAAAAATCCCTTCCCTTACAGTCACAAGTCTTTAGCTCTACCAAGGGAGTTCCGTCTGCATTTACTTGGTGCATGACAGCTTGCTTGAAGTTCACAAATGAGCCTTCCAACTCATTCATCCGCTTGTCTACTACAACACAATGGAAAGGACTGCGTTGTTCGTTGGTGGGCAAAGCGTTGCTATCAACAAAGGCTCCAAATTCATAGAGAAACTTCAATGAATCGCGTCCCACCTCATCAAATCCTACCACGAGACTATCAAATGACGAATTTACTGTTGTGGGATTCTCTTCATCCACTCCAACAAAGCGCACAGGATGGTTTCGTTCATCAGCCTTGAGCAGTTCCACGGCCATGTGTGAGGAGTCTATGATTCGAATTTCTATTCCTTTCTTAAAGGTAACATCTTCTATAATTCGATTGAGACCATTTTGACGGGCATGACAATAGAAACGTTGCTTCACGCCATTATCTTTTGGTTTTGTTTTCCTAACCTGTTTGATGGTTTTGTCATTTGCTAGGACGGCTAAGGCACGAATATTTTCATCCTCATTCTCAGATAGGAAGAAAACATGCACTTGCGCATCTGTAATGCCATGCCCTTGTAGTATAAGTTCACGGAGGGTAATAAGATTAATCTCCCCAAGAATATCAGCCCCTTCTTGGGCAATTTCACGATCAATATCGCAAAGTTTTAATTCTGTGAAAGTCACTCTGGCATCCAACTGGTTAATTTCGAGGAGTGTCTGACGTCGGTGTGTAAACATGCCGATAAGGCTATCCAATCCACCTTGACCATCCTCGCTGAGGCTCTTATTTTCCACAAACACAATGACTGCCCTATCTCCCTCTTTCTCTTTGATGCTTTTTGCCAAAAGACGAGAAGGATCGTTCATACCAAAGAATACATATAGATGATTATGATTGGCATCTATCTTTGTTCTATGATGCAATCTGAAATAGGCCATCACTCTAGCAAGCACCAAACTGAGCAAGACCGCAATGGTACAGCAAAAAGAGATAACAGCTTGTAAAGAAATAGCTCCCTTCAAGTATTGATGATCTTTAATACCATCCACCACATTGCTATCAATACTGCCTGCAAATAGTTGTAACGAGCATGTCAAAGAACGAAGCAGATACTCAGCATTGACAAATCTGAAAGGTTGTTCTCCTTCTAGTACAGGTGTCTTTCCTTCTATAATAAGTGCCATCATAAACAGCCCTGTTCCCATTATCAGACATAGAAACATAAAACTGGCTAAAAAGGTAAGGAAATGTTCTTGCAAGGCTATATTGCTATTATTTCCTTTCCACCATCGACAGCCATGATTTACTGTCAAATAGAGGGCATCAAGACCAAACAATCCAACGATAATCCATGCTAGGACGATATTATCAACAAATAGGATTGCTGCTATCAGTAGAACGGCAACAAATATTACAAAAGTTTGTAGAAGACGATTGTGTTTGCTGTTACTTTCCATCTCCTGTTTCTTTAATATTGATAAATTTGTCTAATTCTTGGTATAACTTAAATAAATAATTGGCCTCCGTGTCATTGTATTTCTCATAATATACTTTTTTCTCATTGGTCTCATCATATACGATTTTATCAGATGAAAGGGACACAATCTCTTTCATCAAAGCTCTAACACGATCAATCCGATCCAACTCTTGTTTAAACTTTATTTTTTCAGGTGTTTCTGTAGGTTTGTTATCTATTTCCACTTTTACATTATTCTTCGGTTCTTCAAATTTCTTATTTTTCCATCTGAAGTACACAGTAATTCCGTACAACGCTATAATTAGGATAGTAAGACAGATAGTCCCAACAATTATCACTTCATGCCAATTACATCCAAATTCTTGTACACTTGGTTGGCAAATAATGGAAGCCTTTCCTCCAACGAAGGCAACTGAGTCTCTTAATACTAACAATGTGTCCATTTGCTCTTGTTTTAAGTTCTTGATTGCAAAAATACTAAAAAGTTTTTAATGAAGTATCATATTATTCATGAAATATTAATCACCTATTCTCTTTCTGGCATACGTTCTTTACGGCTATTACTTGCAGCCTCTGATAATTCGTCTTGCCAACTATGATCTTCGATAACCGTATAATGCAGAGACCCAAAATATTCGGAGATTGGGTCATGAAACATTTCGCCTGCAGGAACGCCATAACAGTCAGCGATAAGTCCGAACTCTATATAATAGAATGATTTTCGTAAAGTCTGGAAAGACGAGCAAACACAAATCAAACGTCCAAAATCATTATCCATGAAAATTTGACTGGCAACATAACTCTCATCTGCCGAATTATAAACACCTTGATTCCCTTTATATTTGATATTCGCTTCATTCGAGAAAATCTTATCCCTGCCTATACCATGCTCCGTTAAATAGGTGCATCCCGCTTCACTAAGACTGATTTCGTCTGCAATGCCATTATATTTATGACGACTACCTGGAACATAAAACCATACTCGCTGTGGACCAATCTCCTGACACAATTGTATGGCTGTATCTAACCTCCTTTGAAACTCTTCGTTGGGATAATGTCCTTCATTAAGGGGATGTTGGGCTGCGACTTCTATCAATACTTTTCGTGAATACTTCCTATTCTTCATGAATGTTTGTGCTTGATTCTTTTTTTTTAACCAATATTCTTCGTGATAGGTTCGCTCTAATTTCTCAGCAGAAGACTTCCCATCAATTGTTCTTTTTTCATTTCTATTTTCTGCTATATTCATTAAACAATTGCAATGGCTGATTATCATCTTGTCTAATCCTTTTTGTACGTTAATATCTGAAATTGCTATGCTTGGAGTATCTGTGGTGCGAAGTGGAGCCATTGTCATGTTAACCCAGCCCCATGAATGATTGTCCTCTAAAACTAAAAGCACAATTGTTTGCCTTAGAAGCGTTCTACTATTGTAACAATCTATAGTACCTATACCCGCAGGGTATTTCATTTTAGCTAGACAATATGCTTCGTTTAAATATTGAATAGTAGCAACAAACTCTGATTCTATCCTAAATCTATTTTGTTCCGCTATCACATGATTAAATCCCCCTCTAGTGCATTCTGCTACTGCAACATCCTGACAAAACTGGGAATCTCGATCTGGAAGTATAATGTTGACTTTTGCTTTATTACCAAGTGCTTTAATTAGAGCCTCTTCCTTTAGAGTTTTAAGCAATCCTGCTCCTGTCGTTGAAACAATATATACTTCCTTGGCCTGAGAAAATTTTGCAATCATCTCTTCTTTAGTATATACTTGACCTTTGTTAAATTTTGTTATGCCTTCTTTTTGGCAATAATCAAGTATATTATTATATGTTTCTTCTGACATTCCTACAAAAGAGCGAGATGAAGATGTAATCTTAGAAATAGAATTTAGAAAACAGAAAATTTTTTCTTGGTATAAATCGTATTTCAGTCCAAAAGAATTGATGATTCTTTGTACACCATCTTGTATTCCATCATAGGTGTTAAGATTAATACCTATCCATTCTGGATCCGCAATATTATTGATTCTTTTCATGATGTCATTATTTGCATATATAATTATTAGTTCTTGCTTTTTAAGAAATCTAGCAACAGACATCTCGTACAAACAATGAGGACTTCGTAAATAATTTTCCGTTACGACGGCCATAAATACATTACATTCACTCAATTGACGATTCATCTCTTCGTGGAGTTTCTTCCCTGACTCTATTCCCTTTAACGGATTGGAAGAACAGAATAATTCATAGTTTTTTTCTAAAACGCTACAGAGCAATACCTCCATGTTTGTCTGTATATAATCATCTTTTGTATGGCTGATGAACAACCTTTTCTTTTTATTGTCGATATTTCTCATATGATGTTATTATGATGGTGTTGATAAAACTATTTGTGTCTAATTTATATAAAAGTAATAAACGATGTCATGAATTTATAAATATTATTAAGCCAGTATATATTTGTTTTACTCGGTTTTCGTCAAAATTACTTAAACACCTTTCTAAGGTTGTCACGTACATCCGTACGTCCATTGAATGAAGCAGGCAAATGGTAATGTTCCAACTCATGACGCAACCATATCGCCCACTCATTATCCAAACTTGAATAACTAATAAACACGAAATATTCTTGATCTGTTTCCATTTAGTCTACATTCGGGATCTATTTTATCAACCTATTCCTAATACTCAAACACTTATCCATCCGTTTGCCATTAACAGCATAAAGATATGTGCTATGCGCAGATTCGGGGAGATGTATAAGCGTTTTTGAAAATTTTCGCAGTGTGGATAGTGTATGTTCTATTGCATCCAAAGGGGGTGTAGAATTACCATTCAGACTGCTTTCTGTGAACAAGGCCATAGGTATCAACATTTGACGAGCAGTACCTTTGTCTTTGTTAAAAGCCGCCAGTTTGTGGCTTGCTTCTACAATATAATAGTTGGATATAATCATGCGATTGTGTAGTTTGTTGTAAATTGAGCAATCTGGTGTTATCCCAATTACCTCCATAGTAATCGGATAGTCACGATTTACCTGCTGTTTTACTTCCTCTAACAATTTGGCAATCTCAGCGAATGTATAATTCTCATCTCTGGCCATATTGTCAAAGATGACGGTGACATGGTAGTTTCCTCCTTGGAATTGTTTGGGCAATAATTCACTTAGAATGTCTTTAATATTTGCAATGCCATCCCCTGCATTAGGACGTCTAAATGCAAATAGATAGCGATCTGTCAGTAATAGTGCATTAGAAGGTAGTGTTTCAACACTTTTCAACACAGTATCCCATCCACGGCCTAATTTTTCCTGTTCTTTTGCAATATGGATATCGTTTATATCAATCAAGGGGGAAATATTGGGGCTGTCACCACTCACGCACATTACACCGTATGTTCTTTGTATGGTCAATGCTTCTGTATGAGCTATATTTAAAATATACAGCGAAGAAGGGTTCTTTTGTACATTCTCTGGGTGTAGTTTAAATCTCTCTGTATCTTTATCAGTCAATATCTGAATAGGCTGCTGTTTGAGCAACTTATACAAGTTGGAACGTCCAGATATTGTTCGTTCCTCTTCCGTGCTGATTATCCTATCATATACTGACTGGGATATAAAGACCTTAAACATACTCGTTTTGATTTAGCTATTGATAATATGGTGCAAAGATACAAAAAAAAGGCGAAATTAAAACCGATTTTTCAAAAAAGTGATGATATTACATGCGTTTTGCTATTATTAAGCCTCTATATCGCTCACAGGAGATACGGCTCTGAAGTATTTGCCATACGCATAATCGAACCGTCTCATTGGTTCTGACTTATAAGGTAATGGAGTCTCTATCAGAAATAATTCCCCTTCATGATTCATGAAGAAATGATGGTCACCATCTTTCACATAAGCATATCCTTTTTCGAAATAGCAGGCATAGTCCCACTTGGGGGGAAATACCAGATTCCCTTCTTCATCTGCAAACCCATAGTGGTCGTTTTCGTCAACAACGGTTACAAGTCCTTCATGGAAGGTATTCACGGACTTCCATAGGTGAGGTGGAATTATCTTGCCATGCAAATTTTTATAAATCCGTTTTCCTTTCTCATAGAAAAGCATTACTTTGTGCTCAATCGGGATAAAAGGATTAGCATATAAAAACGGTATGACGGTTTCACCTTTCTGATTGATAATGCCCCACTTCCCCTCGGTGTTCTTGACTATAGCAATGTCCGCAATAAACTCCGTCGCCAAGAGCCATTGGCACGGTATTACGACTTCGTCTTTATCATTCTTAAAACCAACTTTACCATTCTCTTTAAACGAATGGAGTCTTATTTCGAGTTCCTTTTTCATAAGTTCGATTCTTTTATTGTTTTTTATTATCTTCATTCCTTGCATTATATCTCAATTTTATGAGTATTACGCAGAATTCTTGTTCTGTCAGTATGGTATTATGAGGATTTTTCAGACCACGACTATGAAGTAGCCTTTTCCCCTTAGTGGAGAGGAGTGCCTCTCTGAAGAGTCTGTTTTGTTGGAACAATGCGGTATAGGCATTCATAACCAAATTGAAGAATTCATCCGAATGTCTGTTGATAGGTTTACCCTTCCACCACACAATCTGATCCTTCTGCCAGTCTGACGAGGACTGTCTTTTGGCATCTATTCCCTTCATCTTGCATATCTGACACTGTTTAGCTTCGTCTTGGTGCTTCAGCGATTGCAAGAAGCCTTCCATACTATGACATTCAACATCGTCAAAGATAAATATGCTGTCGTGTAGATTTGAAAGTACACATGCAGGATACTTACTCTTTGACCATATATCGATGGCTCTGCCCAATTTTACTAACCACCAAGCATAAAATCTATTCATATGCTATTCCTTTCTCACCGTTAACAGAATCCAATATAACGTTTCTCTTTGGGTACATCTATGGGCAGAATATCCTCTGGAGTGAGCAGCCGCAACAGTCGTTTGTTCGTAGGTTTCTGCCTTACACAACGCATAGCGTGTTGGATATAAATGCGCTCCAGTTGGTTGGCTACAAAACGGGCATTGCCCCAAGTCTGTGGATTTCGCTGCTGATAGGCCTGCGTCATTATCTGGCAGTATTTATCCCATGCAGAGTCGGTGAATTCGTATTCATATTCCTTCACTCGACGACGGGTGATTTCCAATAACTCATCAATAGTAAAGTCTGCGAACTCAAACTTGTTGGGAAAACGCGACAGCAATCCTGGATTGGCATCGAGCAGTTTTTCCATTGGCTCTTTGTAACCACAGAGCACAATGGCAATGTCTCGCTGGGTCTCGTCAGCAAGAATGCTCATCATCAGTTGGACAACGATTTTGCCTGGATCATTCTCATGTTTGCCATTGAGAAGATAAGCTTCGTCAATCATCAGCACCCCACCTTGAGCCATTTCAAGTACTTGTCGCATGGAACGTTCCTCGTCACCCCAAAGAGTTCCGATAAAGGTTCCTCGGTCACACACAACGACATGTCCTTTGCTCAAGGCACCAGCCTGACGTAATAAAGAACCGAAAATCTTACATACTGTCGTCTTTCCAGTTCCAGGACGACCGAGGAACACACTATGGAGCGATACGTCATGCTGCTTGCTGTCTGGAAACAGTTCACGCATCATCTTGTTATAACGGGTCAAGGCTACCAATTCGTCCATACGCTTTTTGATATTGGCACACCCC
>OCTW013394057.1_pt1 | contig 12983 bp, 9 predicted proteins | sample 1539671 | NCBI WGS metagenome assembly OCTW01 (sample SAMN02144230, study PRJEB22623) | gut metagenome | biome: sheep rumen | host: Ovis aries | place: New Zealand | reverse complement strand
GGAGCGCGCGGAGGTGAGCACGTGCCGGTATGACGGCGGGAAGGAGGGTTTTCTGATTGCGCGCTGTATTGACTGCCCGGACTTGGGCAGCAGTTTCTATGACTGCGCGGGGAACGGCTTGGGGCAGTTGTTCGGCATTGACGGGCGAGGGTTTGACTATTATGGCATCGACCCGGCGAGTGTGCGTTGTGTGTACCGGAATTATGAGGTGGTGACGCTGCGGGAGCGGCTGACGGGCAAGGTGCTGGAGTTGGAGCGTTTTGTGGACCGCGCGACGGGCCGCAGCGAGCGACCGGTGCCGCCGGCCGGGAGGCAGCCTTTCTGGCTGCTGTTCCACCCGGACGGGACCGTGGAGGGCGGGGGCGTGAACCGCCTGACGGGCCGCTATGTGCTGGACGAGGAGCATAATATACGCATCCGGATCCAGGCGATGACCGAGATATATGATGCGACGGGATGGGAGGAGAGGATGCTGGAGGCGCTGAACGAGGCGATTGTGTGTGACTTCCACTCTGACCACATACGGATTTATTATCATTACACGAACACTTATATGGAGTTCCGCACGGCGGCGAAGGAGCGGCCGTGACGCCCGCGCGGCGGGATGGATGAGCGAGGGGCTTCCGCACCGGCGGAAGCCCCTCGCTTGGTGTCTGCGGCCGGAGGGGCCGCTATTTCATGGGGAGATGGATGACTTGCTTGGTGAGGAAGTAGTCTTCGGGGAAGAAGTCGGAGATGTCCCAGGTGCGCACTTTGCGGCGGAAGGGTGCGAGCTCGGCGGCGAGGTCGCCGCCTTTGAGGTAGAGGATGCCGTTGCGGAGTTGGTGGTAGTGGATGTTGGAGAAGCGGCCGCGGACCCACTGGACGAACTGGGGGAGGTCGGTGACGGCGCGGGAGACGACGAAGTCGTATTCGGAACGGAGCTGTTCGGCCCGCACTTGCTCGGCGCGGACGTTCTGGAGGCCGAGCTGGGCGGCCACGTCCTGGACTACTTTTATTTTCTTGCCGATGGAGTCGACAAGGTGGAATCGGGCGTCGGGGAAGAGGATGGCGAGGGGGATTCCGGGGAATCCGCCGCCGGTGCCGACGTCGAGAATTTCGGCCATGGGTTTGAAGGGCTGGACCTTGGCGATGGCAAGGCTGTGGAGGACATGGTGGAGGTAGAAGTTGTCCATGTCTTTGCGGGAGATGACGTTGATTTTGGCGTTCCAGTCCTGGTAAAGGGGAAGCAGAGCGGCAAATTGTTCTTTCTGCCGTTCTGTCAACCCTGGGAAGTAATGCAGTAGCAGGTCGACACCGTCCATTAGAGGTAGGCTTGAAGGTGTTTGCTCTTGCTGCTGACGCGGAGGCGCTTGATGCCTTTCTCCTTGATTTGGCGGACACGCTCGCGGGTGAGGCCGAATTTCATGGCAATCTCGTCGAGGCTGAGCGCGTGGGGGAGGCCGATGCCGAAGTACATCTTGATGACCTCGCGCTCGTACTCGGTGAGAGTGGAGAGGGCACGCTCGATTTCCTGGGAGAGGGATTCCTGCATGAGGGCGCTGTCGGTGGGCGGGGTGTCCTCGTTGGGGAGGACGTCGACGAAGTTGACATCTTCGTCGGCCACGAGGGGTGCGTCGATGGAGATATGGCGGCCAGAGATGCCGAGGATGCTTTTGATTTTCTCTTCAGGGATGTCGAGCATGTCGGCCAGTTCCTCCTCCGAAGGGGGACGCTCCAGCTCCTGTTCGAGGCGGCTGATTTCTTTTTTGAGTTTGTTGAGCGCGCCGAGCTGGTTGGAGGGGAGGCGGACGATGCGGGAGTTCTCGGCTATGGCCTGGAGGATGGACTGGCGAATCCACCAGACGGCATAGGAGATGAACTTGAAGCCGCGGGTCTCGTCGAAACGCTTGGCGGCCTTGATGAGGCCGACGTTGCCCTCGTTGATGAGGTCGGGGAGGCTGAGGCCCTGGTTCTGGTACTGCTTGGCCACAGAGACGACGAAGCGGAGGTTGGCCTTGGTGAGGCGGTCGAGGGCTTCCTGGTCGCCAGCCTTGATGCGCTGGGCCAGGCGCACCTCCTCCTCAGGGGTGAGCAGCTCCTCGCTGCAGATGTCCTGCAGGTACTTGTCCAACGATTTGATATCGCGGTTGGTAATGGAATGGGTAATTTTTAATTGTCTCATAGCTGATAATTCAATTCCACTCTATTTTTCACCCATAACGGCAAAATTGGAAAAAAGTTTCACGGAAGCGAAAAAAAAGATGTTAATTAAGATTTAAGAGATAAGAATCCAAAAAAAAAACGTAAATTTGCAGCCTAAACCGAAGAAGAACAAGACCTATGTTTGAAAGTATAAGTAACAAGATAGAGAAAGCGTTACACACGCTGAAAGGCAAGGGAAGCATCACCGATATCAACATTGCCGAGACGGTGAAAGAGGTGAGGAAGGCACTGATTGACGCCGATGTGAGCTACCCGATAGCGAAGGAATTCACCGACAAGGTGAAGGCGGAGGCCCTGGGGCGGAACGTGATCCAGAGCATCGAGCCGGGACAGCTGATGGTGAAGATTGTGCATGAGAAACTGACCGAGCTGATGGGCAGCGCGGCGGTGGACATCAACACCAAGGGAACCCCGGCGGTGATCCTTATCGCGGGCCTTCAGGGTTCGGGTAAGACGACTTTCTCGGCCAAGCTGGCGCACTATCTGAAGACCAAGAAGAACAAGAGCGTGATGCTGGTGGCGGGGGACGTGTACCGCCCGGCGGCCATCAGCCAGCTGCAGACGCTGGGGCAGCAGATACAGGTGCCAGTCTATACGGAGGAGGGCAACACCAACCCCATAGACATTGCCACCAAAGCCATCCGCGACGCCCGGATGAAGGGGACCAACGTGGTGGTGGTGGATACGGCAGGCCGACTGGCCGTTGACGAGCAGATGATGAACGAGATTGCGGGGCTGAAAGAGGCGCTCAAGCCGCAGGAGACCCTGTTTGTGGTGGACTCGATGACGGGCCAGGACGCCGTGAACACGGCCAAGGCATTCAACGAGCGTCTGGACTTTGACGGGGTGGTGCTGACCAAGCTGGACGGCGACACACGCGGCGGCGCGGCCCTGACCATCCGCTACTCGGTCCAGAAGCCCATCAAGTTTATCGGCATCGGCGAGAAGATGGACGCCCTCGATGTGTTCCACCCCGACCGCATGGCCAGCCGCATATTGGGCATGGGCGATGTGGTGTCGCTGGTGGAGCGGGCGCAGGAGCAGTATGACGAGGAGGAGGCCCGCAAGATACAGAAGAAACTTATCCACAACGAATATAACTTCGAGGACTTCCTGTCGCAGATAGGGCAGGTGAAGAAGATGGGCAGCATGAAGGACCTTATCGGCATGATTCCGGGCATGGACAAGCTGACCAAGAACGTGGAGATTACGGACGATGCCTTCAAGCCCATCGAGTCGATGATAGGGAGCATGACCCCCTATGAGCGGCGGAACCCCAGCTGCCTGAACGGGAGCCGGAAGCAGCGCATAGCCACCGGCAGCGGCCACACGATACAGGAGGTGAACCGCTTTGTGAAGCAGTTTGAGGATACCCGCAAGATGATGAAGGCGGTGAGCTCGAAAGGGAAACCTCCCCGGCTGCCCAAACGCCACAGATAGCCCCCGGAAGAGAAAAAAATGAAAGAAGAATAATTCACAGACATACAAAAGCCACTCCCCATGTATCAATTATTAGACGGAAAAACACTGTCCACCCAAATCAAAGAAGAGATTGCCACAGAGGTGCGCCAACTGATGGCCCAAGGCCACCGCACCCCGCATTTGGCAGCCATCATCGTAGGCAACGACGGCGCGAGCCAGACCTACGTGGCCAACAAAGAGAAGTCGAGCCACGAGGTGGGATACACCTCCTCCATCTACCGCTATTCGGAGAAGACGACGGAGAAGGAGCTGCTGGAGTCGATTGAATTCCTGAACAACGACCCGGAAATCGACGGCTTTATCGTGCAGCTGCCCCTGCCCAAACATATCAACGAGCAGCATGTGATCGATGCCATCTCGCCCGACAAGGACGTGGACGGCTTCACGGCCATCAACGTGGGGCGCATGGTGCTGGGCGAGGACGCCTTCGTCCCCGCCACCCCGATGGGCATCTGCACCCTGCTGAAACGCTACGGAATCGAGACCAGCGGCAAGCACTGCGTGGTGATCGGGCGCAGCAATATCGTCGGCACGCCGGTGGCCAACCTGCTTTCGCGCAAGGGCTATGACTGCACGGTGACCCTCTGCCACAGCCGCACACAGAACCTGGCCGAAATCGCCCGCACAGCCGACATCCTCATCGTGGCCATCGGCAAGCCGGAGTTTGTCACCGCCGACATGGTGAAGCCGGGAGCGGTGGTGATTGACGTGGGCATCCACCGCATACCCGACGAGAGCCGCAAGAGCGGCTACCGCATCATAGGCGACGTGAAGCACAGCGAGGTGGACAACCTCTGCAGCTGGGTGACACCGGTGCCGGGCGGCGTGGGTCCGCTGACCATTATCTCGCTGCTCGAGAACACCATGAAAGCCTACAAGAAGAACATGAAGCTGCAATAGCACCGCTACACAGCTCTACGACAAATCCCCGCACTGGCAGACTGGCCGGTGCGGGGATTTTGCTGTAGGGGTGCGATGGAGGGTGGCTATGGACGGGTCTCGGCAAGGAGGTTCTCGTTCACCTCAAGGGGCGAGTAGCGGCCCTGTTCCTTGCACTTGGCGTTGGCCGCCCTGCCGCACACACAGCCGGCCGACTGGCCAGTGTAGGGGTCCATGCTGCTGCAATGACGCTTGAACTCGCCATGCTTGCGGAAAAGCATCTTCACGCCGAGGCCCAGCATCATAAGTGCCAGTGCGGCCAGGGCGAAAAGGAGGGTTATAGCCAGTGTGTGATTCATTGTTCTATGTTGTTTTAAGTGCGGAGGGATATGTCCGCAGGGTTGTGTGAAACAAAAAAGCCGCAATGACTGCGGCTCTTTGAGGCTCCCCAAGCAGGACTTGAACCTGCGACCCCCTGATTAACAGTCAGGTGCTCTAACCAACTGAGCTATTGAGGAAGGTTGCTTTTCTCTTTCAAAGCGGTTGCAAAGATACGCACTTTTTTCGAACCGACCAAATTTTTTTTGAAAAAAAATTCTCAGAGTGCAGCAACCGCAGTGATTTTCACATTGTTGCCATCGTCAAAAAATTTACTATATCACCCGCCACAAGGCTGCATTCTGACTGTTTTTGGACGGCCAAATCGGCCGATTTGCCATGCAGCCACACACCGAGCGAGGCGCATATTTCTGCATCTAACTGATATTCTTTATTTTGAGCCAAAATAGCAAGTATCACACCCGTCAGCACATCACCGCTTCCGGCCGTTGCCATGCCGGGATTGCCCGTGGTGTTGATGAACATTTGGCCCTTAGAGCCAGTGGTTTGCGTCCGATGACCCTTATAGACGATGGCGCAGGCTGTCTGGCGGCTCAAAGCCCGCTGCCGCGCTTCGCGTTCCGGCCTGTCGGCGGCGGGGCCGAACAGCCGCTCAAACTCCCGGGCATGGGGTGTGAGCACCGTGGGGGCGGCGGAGCCCAGACGGCGGAGCAGGTCGAGCCTGTCGGGCAGCATGGCCAGCATGTTGAGGCCGTCGGCATCGAGCACCAGCGGCTTGCCTTGCGAGGCCTCCAGCAGCGACCGCAGCGGGGCGAGGCTCTCGGTGCCCAGCCCAGGCCCGACCCCTATGGCATCGTAGCGGGCCAACTCGGACGTGGAAAAGCGGTGCGACCAGCGCCGCTCGTCGTCGTCGACAGACACCATAGCCTCCGGCACGGCGGTCTGCATAATGTCGACGCCACGTTGGGGGACATGGACTGTCAGCAGGCCCACCCCGGAACGCAGACAGGCCCGTGCGGCCAGCACGGCGGCCCCCATCTTGCCATAGCTCCCCGCCACGAGCAGGGCGTGGCCGTAGGTGCCTTTATGGCTCTCGGCAGGGCGGTTGTTCAGGAAGGCGGGCCACACGGGGCGGTCCACCTCGAAAGTGAGTTCGTCAATCTGTATCATGTGATGAAACGTGTTGGGCGGCGCAGGTGGGTATCCCCTCCCCTTGCGCACAGAAAAAGGCGGGAACCGGTTGCCCGGCACACCGCCTTCTTTTATTGGGAAATAGTGTTTTACCCGAGATTAGAAATGATAGGTCACGCCCATGCCGAAGCTCCAGGTGCGGTTGAACATCTTGCTGGGGCCTTTGGCGGTGCTGATGAGGCCGTGGTAGTAGTTGCCCTCGAACAGCAGCTGCCAGTTGGGAGAGACGTTCATGCTCAGGCCCAGACCGGCAGCCAGACCGGCATCGAAGCGGTTGTCGTAGCCGTCGACAAACTGGTAGGAATAGCCCGTGTTGTGGTGGGGTTCGGTAGTTTTGTAGATGTAGCCGTCGCGATACTGGGTGAGCCAATAGGCAGCATAGCCACCAGCCATGAAGTGGATGCGCACAGCCTCGCCGCCAACCGAGAAGTCAGCCATGAGGGGCACCTGCAGGTACTGGTTCTGGTGGTAGGTCTGATATTTCTGGCTAACGCCGTTGAGGTTGACGGTCAGGTTGGTGGCATAGTTCTTGGAGAGCATGCCCACACCGCTACGGATGCCGAACCACTCGTTGAACTGATAGCCGGCACGGAGCTCGACATTCAGACCACGGTAGGAATACCACACGCCGTTGAAGATAGTCTTGCGGACATCGAGGGCATTGCTGGTGCCGCCCAGCATCAGGCCGAGATACCAGCCCTTGGCCTCGTCGCGACGGATGTCCTCCTCGGGAATCATGTTGCGGCGCACCGGCTGGCGGTCGGACTCGCCGACATGCTTGGTGGCGGGCTTCACATCCTTGCGGTAAGGAGTCTCGACATAGGCGCCGTCGGCCTTGACCTGGTCGTTGCGCATAAAGACGCGGGTGGAGGGCTGAACCCGCTCAACGAGGTGAGCGTTGAGGAAAGCCTGATACTGCTCGGCGGCGATGAGAGCCGTGGCCATGCGGCCCGAGCGGGTCTGGATGACCACACCGTATTTGTTCAACGAATCCTGCGGCACGTTGCTTCCGTCTCTGAAAGTAATCAGCGCCGACACATACTCTGTAACGCCCTCGTTCTGGGCGAATGCTCCGCCCATCAGGGCCAGGAACAACACTAAAAACAGCGATTTCTTCATAATAATATTGTTTTACTTTTTAATTCAGTTTTAGAATGCAAATATACGCATTTTTTTTCTAATGTTGCAAAAACAAAGTGCTATAAAAACGCTAAACACTTTGTATCAGACATCTGCAAAAGACCTCGCAGCCCGTAGGGACGCATCCGGCGGGGCGTGAGGGGCGGTTTCAGAGGCTTGCGTAGCTGGGCGAGAAGGTGTCGCCGCCCTGCACACTGCCTGTGGTCAGACCCTTTTTAAGCCATTTGACCCGCTGGGCCGAAGTGCCGTGGTTGAAGGAGTCGGGCACCGAGTAGCCGCGAGCCTTCTTTTGCAGGTAGTCGTCGCCAATCTTCGAAGCCACATTCAGGCCCTCCTCGATGTCGCCGTCCTCCAGCGAGCCGAACATCTGGTTGTCGTGGTAGGCCCATACGCCGGCATAATAGTCGGCCTGAAGCTCCAGCCTGACGCTGATCTGGTTCGACTCCTTCTCGCTGACGCGGCTCATCATCTGATGGGCTTCGGTGAGGGTGCCGAGCAGATACTGCACATGGTGGCCCACCTCGTGGGCAATGACGTAGGCGTAGGCGAAATCGCCGTCGGCCCCCAGCTGCTTGTGCATACTGGAGAAAAATTCAAGGTCGATATATACGCACTGGTCGGCCGAGCAGTAGAACGGGCCCGACGACGATGTGGCCCCGCCGCAGCCGCTCTGTACTGACCCCTTGAAGAGCACCAGTTTGGGGGGCTTATAAGTGCGGCCCATCTTTTTGAACTCGGCGGTCCACACATCCTCCGTGCCGGCGAGAATCTGGCTGGCGAATTTGGCCAGTTCCTGCTCCTCGGCAGTGGCCACATACTCGGTGTTTTGCGACGTGGTGGTGCCGTCGCCTGCTAACTGCAGCACACTCAGCGGGTTGCCACCCATAATCAGCACAATGATACCCGCAATAATCAATCCGCCGATACCCAGACCGGCCTTCTTGCCCACCTGTCCGCGGCGGTCGTCGACGTTGTTGCTTTCGCGTCTTCCTTGTAGTCTCATAATCTATTGTCTATTTAAGAAATTAAACATTCCACATTCGCTTGTCCCGTCTCACCCACGGCACCCGTTTGCCTTGTGCCAGTCCTCCGTCCCCGTCCCCCGCAGGCCCTCGCCCTCGCACCTCCGCTCTGCCCGCAATCTACACAAACTTACTGCCCACCAAATCATTACACCACACCCCGCACGCCAAACCCTCCGCTCAAACATCTTGCAAATATACACAAAAAGGTTCATTTCTTGCCAATTCTGCAAAAAAAATCCTCCGCCGCCCCCCTCCCGCCCCACCGTCAGGGCAGGCGGGAGGCGGCGGCAAGGAGCCTTGCCCCCTGCACTAAGCGGTCCGCATGGTACACAAACCGCCGCCGCAAAAGGGAAAGAAGACCATAATAGGCTTAAAAAAATATTAAATCTAAAACACGACTATCTTGTTTACAATATTTTACCGATATAGATTAAAAAAAAATAAAATAATTTAAAAAATATACGTATTTTTGCAACATCGAAAAACACCAACCAATCGTAAAAAAGACCACATGTAATAGACACCAAATAACCTCTCACTAAAAACCTCGCAATAGTACAAGGTCAATTGCATAACATTATGGCTAACACTCATCCAATCATTGCCGACACGAAGCTGACGATCGTCAGCCGGACGGCAACGACAATCTCCCTGCGCTGGAAGAAAGCCACCGACAAAGAGACACCCGCCAACCGGCTGATGTACACCGTCACCTGGTGCGTGGCTCCGTACGTGTGGGACAACAATGTCCGCAAAATCGGGGAGCGCAAAATCGACAACGACAACTATGTCATCACTGGGTTGCAGCCCTCCACCACCTACGAGATTATCGTATATGTGCGCGACGAAGACGGCTGCGAAAGCATGTATGCCAGCACCGTCGTCCAGACCCTGTCGAAAGAGTTGCCCAACACACCCCCCATCATCAGCAACGGGGTTGTCAACTTCTCCGCAATTAATTCCACGACGGTGATGGTCTCCTGGTATAAAGCCACCGACAAGGAAACGGCACAGGACGACTTGAAATATCTGGTGACATGGACTCCCGGCCCCGACTATTCCGTCAACAACAGAAAACAGAGTGCACTGCTGTCGGGGAAGACCAATAAGCCCACCCTGCCCGACAGAAAGCCCGGATTGGCGAGTGCTTTCGAAAGATGGGCCAGCAAAAGACAGTCCTATAGAATCACCGGGCTTTACCCCAATGTGACCTACAAAGTGATGGTCTATGCCTACGACGGGAAGAGCTATTCTGCCTATCAACCCCTGTACGTCACCACGGCACCGGCCCAGACCGGCGGAGGCGGTGGCAGCACCAGCACGGATAACACCAAGAGCATCAACAGCTTCTTGTCGAGCGTCCCCTACAGCGAGACGGCATTGATAAACAACGACCTGTACGACGACAAGACCCTGTATCCCGACGCCGTAGAGAGCCTGCCCGACAGAGACGCCGCGTTCATCCTCAGCAAGACAGAGACGAAAATCGACAAGAAAGAGATTTATGTGCGCGGCAACGGATACCAGAACATCTATCCCGGAGCCATCCTGCTGGTCGACACAGACATCACCACGGGGTCGCCCACCCCGCTGTCCAGCGTGAAGCGGAACAAGATCAGCATCTACGGCGACTTCCTTGCCGGCAGCAACACCACCCAGAACGATGTCGAGCCGAACAACTCGGCAGTTGCCACGGCCGTCAACAAAATCATGGAGACGCTGCTGGCCGACAGCCGATACGAGGCCCCCGGCATGCAGGCGCCCCGCACCCGCATACACTCCAGCGAGAAGAGCCTGATGCTGGACCTCTCGGTCGACTCGTCGTTTGCCGGAGTGAATGTGAATGTGAAGGCCAAGACAGACTCGTCGGAACAGACATTTATCCAGGCCACGACACTGGAGCAGGACTATTTCACCGTGAAGCTGAAAGACACGTGGCGGCAAGACCCGTCGTCGCTGTTTGACAAGAGCGTCACCGTGGAGCAGCTGAAGAAAGCCATGAACGGCAAGGCTATAGCCATCGTCACCTCGGTGACCTACGGAAGAACCTTCAGCTACCTGCGCGAATACTCGGCCAAGAAAGTCAAGATTGACTCCAGCCAAAAGGTGTCGGGCTACGGCACGACGGCAAGCGGCAGCGAGAACTACTCCTCATCTGATCGCTATGAGAACGACGCCATCTTCAACCTGGGAGGGAGTGGTATGACCATCAGTGCATTGAGAAGCAAGAAGACCAAGGCGGAGCTGGAGAAGGCCATGGCGGACAACATGAAGTTCAGCCGCAACAACCAGGGGGTAGTGACAAAATACACCATCCAGCTGGTGTCCGGCGCGACCCCGGGCAAAGTCGTCAAACCGCTCTTCAATGGCAAGCAGTACCAAATCGGGTACATAAGGTGTCCGCGAAGGCTGTCGGCTTATATCAATGTCAGCCCCGTGAGGGTGGGCGGCCCCGGCGGCGGCGATGTCCGGACTTACCTCGATGTGCAATGCTTCAGAGTCGTGAACGGAAAGCCCGTCATCTTCAAGGTCATCAACAAGAACTCTTCCTCCAAGGTGCAAGATCCATGGTATTATACCTGCAACAAAACACGCACCGTTATCTTCGGCGACCTGAACGCAGGGGAATACATCTATAAAGACCCGACCATCAGAATCAAGTCAAGAGCCTCGAAAGTGAGCAAATGGACAACTGACGATTCCCGAATCCTCAACCACGGGGAAATCGAGACGGGCGATATGGAGCTGTATCTGAAAGGCGATGTAGCCAGGGCTGTGACTATCAAGGAAATTAAATCCAAGTAACAGCCGTTTCACCCTTACGCATCAATCAGGGCTGGCAGCGCGTGGCGCTGCCAGCCCTTTTGTTTACTACGGACGGCGTCAAGGATTCAACACTTGGTTGAGGCACTTGAGGGTGACCGCGACGCGGGAGAGGTCGGCCTTGGGGTCGGCGGGGATGAAGCGGGCCTGGAGTGACTGGCCGGCAGCGAGGTCGAAATAGTTGAAGTCGAAATGGCCGTCGACGTGTGGCTCGGTCTGCAGCATCACGTCGCGGAGGTTGCTTTCGGCCTTGAGGTCGGCCACCAGCTGACCTTTGGCCAAGCGGTGGCTGAGGTCGTAGCGGGCCTTGGGCAGACGGAGGTTGCAGGGATAGGTTTTATAGTATTTCGCCCAGCGGTCGAGGTCGACAGTGTCGCTGAAAAGGTCGCGGACGCGGTAGTGGAGGGCTTTCCAGTTGCCGTAATAGTCAATACTGCTCCACGACGCCACGGGCCAGCAGTCGTTGAGCTGCCAGTAGAGGGTGCCCATGCAGTGGGGCTGGGCTTGGAGGTGGCAGAGGATGCCGTAGCCTGTGCCCCAGGCCTGGAGGAGCTGGCTGACGTAGCAGAAGTCCTCGAGGCTGAGCGAGCGGCTGTCGACTCCGTAGTATTGCATCATGGCTTTGTCGATGATTTCCAGCCCACGGCCATGCTTCTGATGGTTCCGCATGGTGGGGGAGTCGATGGTGCGCTGGTCGGCAGGGCAATAGCGGCACACGGTGCTGAAGTCCGGATAGCTTTGGAAGCCGAATTCGGACATGAAGCGACCCGTCTTCTCACGGTACATCTCGAAGGGTTGCTCGCCCCACCATACGCCCCAGTAGTGGCTGTCGCCGTGGGTGACGCATTCGGGATGGCCCCAGCCGAAGAGTGGCGAGGAGGTGATGTAGGGTCGGCGCAGGGGGTCGCACTGCTGGACGGCCCGGGCCAAAATGCCGTCAGAGCCGAAAAGGGTGTCGATGCCGTGCTGGAGAGTGGCTATCTGTTCGGGAGTCCACTGGTACTGGGCTTGCCAGCCCCAGTCTTCCCAGCCGTTTTTGACCTCGTTGTTGCCGCACCACAGCACCACACAGGGATGCCGTGCAATGCGGCGCACCTGCTCCTCGGCCTCGGCCTTGACGTTGGCGAGGAAGGCGGAGTCGGAGGGATAGAGGGCGCAGCTGAAGTCGAAGTCGACCCACACCATGAGGCCCAGCGAGTCGCAGAGATCAAAGAAGTAGTCGGGCTCGTAAATGCCGCCGCCCCACACGCGGAGCATGTTGAAATGGGCATCCTTGGCCGAAGTGAGCAGATGGCGGTAGCGGGCGCGATTGGCGCTGTCGAGCACGGGGAAGGAGTGGACGGGAATCCAGTTAGCCCCTTTCACAAAGAGAGGTTTGCCATTGCGGTAGAAGGAGAAACTCTGGCCGATGGAGTCCTGCTCCTGCCGCAGTTCCACATTCCATGAGCGGGGCTTGGCGACGGTCTCTTCAGGCAGCTGGCCATTGTGGCACTCCAGCCTTGCGCCGCCAAGTATGCCCACGGTGCTGAGCTTGGGGCCCCAGTCCCACCCCAGCATGTAGGGAGCCATGCGGCTCATGGCGCGGTGGTCTGGCAGGTCGTAGTCCATGTCGGGCCAGGGATAGCCGTCCTCTTCACTCACATCGGTTGCGAAGTGGTTTTCGTTGTTTTGCTCGATGGGGAAGAATGTGATTTCGATGACGGCCTCCTGGTCAGGGTCGGGCAGGATGCCGCTGTCGATGAGCGACTCGAAAAGGCACACGCGGTGGGTGCGGAACATATTGTCCGCCGACATGAGCAGGTGCTGAAAGGGTGCGCCCATGGCGGTGCCGGTGATGCGCACGTCGCAATAGGTGACTCCCTCAAGGACGAGGTCGCAGTGTTCGAAGCCTTCCCACAT
>OCTW011474165.1_pt1 | contig 12984 bp, 12 predicted proteins | sample 1539671 | NCBI WGS metagenome assembly OCTW01 (sample SAMN02144230, study PRJEB22623) | gut metagenome | biome: sheep rumen | host: Ovis aries | place: New Zealand | reverse complement strand
TGTGGAGATACTACAGAATAAGGACAAGTTTCGCAATTTCTTGACAAAGAATGGTTTTAACGTTCCTCAAGCAAAAGGTTTTGATAGTGTTGAAAGTGCCATGCAGGAGAAATATTGGTTCCCTTGGCCAGTTATTGTGAAGCCAACAGATGCTGCTGGAAGTAAAGGCGTAACCAGAGTGGATAAGGCTGAAGATTTGCGACCAGCACTTGAATATGCTATGAAACATTCCATTTCAGGACATATCATAGTAGAAGAGTTTATTGATAAACAAGGCTGTTCTTCCGATACCGATAGTATGTCGGTAGATGGTAAACTTGTCTTTGTAAGTTTTTGTGCTCAGCGCTTTGACGTTAATGCCACTAATCCATATACACCAGCAGCATATTCTTGGCCATCAACATTCACCAAGGAGCAGGAAGAGTATCTAACTTCAGAGATACAGCGACTTATATCGTTATTAGGATTAGGAACTGCTGTTTACAACATTGAAACTCGTATAGGCACCAATGGAAAGCCTTATATAATGGAGCTTACTCCTCGTGGAGGAGGCAACCGCCTTTGCGAGATGTTGCGCTATGCTACTGGAGTAGATATGATAACAGCCATTACTCGTGCGATAGTGGGTGACCCTATCTTGGAGCCTGTTGAACAGAAACCCTACAAAGGTCATTGGGCAGAGATTATACTTCATGCTGATAAGAGCGGTATTTACGACCATTTAGAGATTAGCAAAGAACTACCTGCTGAGATAGTAGAAGAAGACCTTTGGGTAGAGAAAGGTGATAAGGTGGAATCCTTTGAAGGTGCCAATAATGCAATAGGCACGCTTGTCCTTAATTTCCAGACTGCAGAGGAACTTGAAAAAGCTATAACAAATCAATCAGATTGGTTAAAGGTAGTGGTAAAATGAAGGATGCTATCGGAGGATATTTTTCGTTGGAACTTCCCTCGCTAGAAGAATTCCACAAGAGCGCTTTACGACTCAATACAGGGCGTAACTGTTTGGAGTACATACTTCGAGCGCGTGGTTATAGTAAGGTGTATATTCCATATTATACTTGTGAGGTCATTTTAGAGCCATTTCGAAAGACGAAAACAGAGTATGCCTTCTATCACATAAATCTCGATTTAGAAATTAGTGACGATGTATATTTGAAAGCAGACGAGGCACTATTGTACACTAATTACTATGGTTTGAAACAGGGATATGTAGAACGTCTTGCAGAACGATATGGTAAGCAATTGATTATCGACAATACACAGGCGTTTTATGCCAAACCTCTCCCAGAGATTGATACATTCTACACATGTAGAAAATTCTTAGGAGTGCCAGATGGTGCATATCTCTATTGTGAATCTGAATTGGATGCAGATATAGCGCAAGATTACTCATATGAACGTATGGCACATCTTGTAAAACGCATAGATCTCTCAGCTGAGGAAGGCTTTACTGATTTTAGAAAGTCAGATGATGGCTTGGATAATCAGCCAATACGTAAAATGTCCAAGCTGACGCAGCGAATGATGCAGGGCATTGACTATGAGACGGTGGCACAACAACGTAGAGCAAACTATAAGATCCTGCATAATGCGCTCGGAAAAAAGAATGGTATAAATTTACCATTGGATGATGATGCCGTACCTATGGTTTATCCATTTATGTCCTCACAGAAAGAACTGCGTGAGAAATTGAACGAAAACAGAATATTTGTCGCTCGTTATTGGCCAAATGTGTTGGATTGGTGTAAAGAAGGTGAGTTAGAATACTTGCTTGCAAGTCAAATGCAACCTTTACCAGTAGATCAGCGGTATGATGTAGAAGAAATGGAATCTATAATAAATTTAATAAATAAGAGCTAAATGAATACCATTATTCTGCGCGATTTTGAAGAGCGTGATATCGATTTCATATATCGTTGTAAAAACGATGAAAAACTAAATGAAATGATTGTAGGACAGTTTCGTTCTTTTTCCTACGAAGATGCAGCAAATTGGGTGCATGGTTGTATGGGTGAGCATGAAACATTTAAGTTTTGGGCTGTCGCAGCAAATGATGCAGAAAAAAGAATTGTTGGATGGGTAAGCCTCTCTGAAATAAATAAATTAGATAGAACAGTTTGTCATCATGGATTAGTGATTGGTGATGGTTCCTACAGGGATGGAACAGCAATGTTTGAAGCAATGTTGCTTTCAATGGGATATGCATTTGATACTTTAAAAGCTCACAGACTTTATGGTAGTTGCTTATCTGAACATAAAGTCTCTCCTTATTTGCTCAGTGCTTTAGGGTTTACTCTTGAAGGCACTCGTAGAGATGCAACATTTAAAAAAGGGAGGTATTTTAATATTAATGATTATGCTATTCTAGAAAATGAGTATATAGAGAATAAGTTAAATAATAAATACGAGACAAGTTGTTTGATTCGTAATTTTATAAGAAACAAAAAACATAAATGAAAAAAGCATTTATTTTTCCTGGGCAGGGTAGTCAGAAAGAAGGGATGGGAAAGGATCTCTATGAAAATTTCCCAAAAGCAAAAGCCATATTTGAAGAGGCAAATGATATTATAGGCGAGCGTTTTTCAGATACATTATTCTCAGCTTCAGAGGAATTGTTGATGGATACTCGCTACACGCAACCTGCAATATTTATCTATGAGGTTGCCCTTGCAATGGGGCAAGATGATGTGAAACCTGATTGTGTAGCAGGACATTCTCTTGGTGAATATGCTGCGCTTGTTGTGTCTGGTGCATTGACATTTGAAGAAACGCTTCCATTCATAATTACTCGTGGGCAGGTGTTCTACGAAGCTTTCCAGAAACATCCAAGTGCGATGGGAGCAATCATAGGAGTTCCAGACGAACAAGTGTTAGACATTCTGAAACAGGTTGGTGATGAAGATGGTGAGAATTTATATATTGCAAATTACAATGGTCCTGGTCAGTTGGTTGTAACAGGAGCTCGCAACAGTATAAAAAAAGCATGTAAGATATTGAAGGAAAAGGGAGCTAAGCGTGCATTAGTATTGCCGATGAAAGGTGTGGGACACTCACCAAACTCGGCAGAGGAAGGAGCTGTTTTGGCAGAAGAACTGAAGAAGTTGAATTTTAAGACTCCACAAATCCCTATCTACCAAGATGCTGATGGCCTGCCACACACGGATCCTAAAGAGATATTGGAGAATCAGATTAAGTTGATGACCTATCCAGTTTTGTGGACCAATATAACTAATAATATGGCTAATGATGGAATAACAGAGTTTTATGAAGTAGGAACAGATGATACTCTTCAAAAAATGGTTAGAAGGATGAAACCAGATTTGTTAGTGACATCCTTGCTTCATACGACTTTTTATGAGGGGAAGATACAAGATTTTTCAATTGTAAATAAATAATATAAGTATTAATTTAAACGTTTAAAATCATGACATTAAATGAATTCGTAAGCGCATTCGCCGCTGAGTTTGACGAAACTCCAGAAGATCAGTTTGCAGCTGATACTGAGTTCAAAACACTGGAAGAGTGGGGATCTTTGACAGCCCTCTCTATCATCTCAATGGTTGATGAGAGCATGGACAAAACTATTACTGGTGCAGATATCCGTGCAAGCAAGACTATTGAGGATTTGTACAACCTTGCTAACAGCAAATAATTAGTATGTACAATCCTTTTTCCCTTGAAGGGAAGACCATTCTAGTGACTGGTGCTTCTTCCGGTATCGGAAGAGGCACAGCCATAGAATGTGCAAAGATGGGTGCAAAGATTGTCCTATCAGGAAGAAATGAGGCGAGATTACAAGAAACATTAACTTCACTTGATGGAGAAGGACATGTAGTGTTATGTGGCGACTTGAATTCTGATGACATTAGAAAAGAAATTGTTGAGAAAACGCCCGCAATCAATGGTGTTGTGTATTGTGCAGGCATTTCTCAAATAAAGATGGCTAAATTTATGGATATGCCATCATTAGAGGGTATATTCCAAACAAATGTCTTCTCACCACTGATGCTAAACACCCTATTGATAAAGAAAAAGAAAATTCAAAAAAACTCATCTATCATTTTCATATCTTCTATTTCTGGTGTTTATCGCAGTCAGATAGGAGAAGGAGGTTATGGTGCAACCAAAGCAGCGCTTACTGGTTATGTAAAGAGTCTCGCACTAGAATTGTCTGCCCAAGGAATAAGGGTTAATACAATACATCCAGGAGTTGTTGAAACCCCACTTCTCAAAGTGAGCAATGGAACTTTTGGAGAAGAAGAACTCGAAACGCTACGGCAGAAATATCCTTTGAAGCGCTTTGGCAAGCCTGAAGATGTCGCCAAGTGTGCTGTTTATTTGCTGAGTGATGCTTCTAATTGGATGACGGGCTCAAACATCCTGATAGATGGAGGTTTTACATTAAAATAATTATATATAATGAAAGCATATATAAAAGCATTAGCATATAATCTGCCAGAGAAAATTCTTGGCAATGAGCAGATTGCTGCAGAATTTCCAGAATGGACTGTGGATAAGATAGAGAAAAAAATAGGCATTAAGGAAAGGCATATCACGGCAGATAGTGAAACTGCAAGCGATTTGGCTGTAGGAGCTGCAGAGAAGTTGTTTGCTGCAAACAATATAGACCGCAGCACGATAGATTACCTGATTTTTGTAACGCAAAGTCCAGATTACCATCTCCCTACGACTGCTTGCTTGATACAAACTCGATTAGGCTTACCCAATAGCATTACTGCTATTGATGTAAATCTTGGCTGTTCTGGCTTTGTTACAGGATTGTCGTTGGCTAAGGCTGTTGTTGTCAGTGGTCAGGCAAGGAATGTCCTTCTGCTTACAGCTGAAACTTATTCAAAATACATGCATAAGCGTGATAAAAGCAACCGTACAATTTTTGGAGATGGCTCCGCTGCTACTCTTGTTAGTACTGAAGGTATGGCAGAAATCGGAGAGTTCGTAATTGGTACAGACGGAACAGGTGCGGAGAATCTTATCGTAAAATCTGGTGGTGCCAGAAATCCAAAACCTTTGAATGATTTAGAGTTTGATGAGTATGGCAACCCACGTTCTTCTGACAATCTCTATATGGATGGTCCTGCTATCTTAAATTATTCATTAGAGAGTATCCCAGCATTGTTTAATGATGTTTTGGAGAAGAATGGCTTAACGAAAGACGATATAGATCTTCATGTTTATCATCAGGCAAATATATTCTTAGCGAACTTAGAGCGAAGAAAACTGAAAATTGATAAAGAAAAATACTATTGCAATATTGAACATGTAGGAAATACGGTTTCCTCAACAATACCTATTGGTCTCTGTTTAGCTTTGGAAGATGGTAGTTTGAAGCCAGGAATGAAAGTGCTTTCTGTAGCTCAGGGATTAGGATACACATGGGGCGGAATGGTATTATTCTTCTAAGTAATGCTGAAAGTACAGAGGTTCGTAAATGAACTGATGACCTCAAACTGCTATATAATCTATGATGAAGACAAAAAACGTTGTGTTGTCATAGATCCTGGGAGTGAGAGATCTAATAGAGAAATTGAGTTTATAGAAAGTAATTCGTTAGCACTCGATTTCATTATAATTACGCATGAGCATACAGACCATAATTGGGGAGTAAATACTTTACGAGAACATTTTAAAGAAAGTAAATTTATTTGTTCGGAAGAGTGTAATAAACGTGTCAAGAAAACCAATAGAGCTTATTTCTTGTTATATTACGATGATCCAAATTATTTTTATGAGATAGCACCAGCTGATATACTTATTCATGAGGATGGCAGTTTGGACTGGAATGGTATTCAGATTAAGTTTATAATGACACCAGGGCATAGCTATGGTTCTATGTGCATTGACATAGAAGGAAAACTTTTTACAGGCGATACCATTATGCCGTACAAACCATATTTCAATGGACGGGATAGTAATGAAGAGGATTGGAAGTTGTCAATAAAGAAAATAAAGGACGCGTATCCTGAAAAAACACTAGTTTATTCTGGACATGGAAATGTGTTTTGCTTGGATGAATATGTCTCTATAAAGTTTGATTAAAATAATGGCAGAACAAAGTTTAAAACATAAAGCAGCATCTGGAATGATTTGGAGTGCAATCCAGAGGTATTCCACGATGATAATCAGTTTCGTCTCAGGTATTATATTAGCCCGATTGCTCATGCCAGAAGACTATGGAGCCATTGGAATGCTACTTATCTTCATGAGTCTGGCAGAAGTGTTTATTGATGCAGGCTTTGGTTCTGCACTGATTCAAAAGAAGAATCCTACACAGACAGACTATTCTACGGTGTTCTATTTCAACATAGTAATGTCGGTCATATTGTATGCCGTTATTTATATTAGTGCTCCAGCAATTGCGAATTTCTATAGGATGCCGATATTATGTAAGGTGTTACGTGTGCAAGGATTGATACTGTTCATATATGCTTTCAATGTTATCCAACGTAACCAAATAAGAAAGAACCTAAAATTCAAGGAACTCTCAAAAATAACTATCACCTCATCTGTTATCTCATTGATAGTTACTGTGGTTATGGCATATATGGGTTACGGAGTATGGGCATTAGTTGCACAGTATTTTCTTGGTGCTCTTATACCTTGTATTTTCTTCTGGATGACAATGAACTGGAGACCGACATGGGAGTATTCATGGAAATCTTTTAGAGAACTGTTCGGCTTTGGCTTTTATATGTTCCTAACACATCTATTTACTACTTTCAGCCAAAGAATAACAGGCTTACTTGTGGGACGTTGGTACAACCCTGCAACGATGGGATATTATTCAAAGGCTGATGCTTTCTCAAAATATGCCACTCTTAGTATTGCAGGGGTTATGATTCAGACTACTTATCCTCTTTATGCATTTGTTCAGGATGACAAAGAGAGGCTTATAAATATGGTGAAACGAATCACTTCGACATTAGCCTATATAACGGTTCCTATGCTGAGTATTTTGATTTTGATAGCGGAGCCTCTTATAGTATTTCTCTATTCTGACCGCTGGATACCCAGTGTGCCATATTTCCAGATACTCTGTTTTGGAGGAATGGCAGGATGCCTTCAGTCTGTTAACCAGCAAACGATTGCTGCCATAGGAAAAAGTAAAGTATTCTTTGTATTTACAATTGTTAAGCAGAGTGTAGGAATTGCTTCTCAAGTTATTGGTCTAATAATATGTGGAATGTGGGGACTATTGGCAGGATTGGTGTTTTCTTCTTGGTTTGATTATTTAGTCAATATAACACTGGTCTCCAAATATGTTGGTTATAAGAATTATCAACAATTAATTGACTTATCACCAATATTCATAGTCTCAGGATTATCTCTTGTTGCTGGATATTTTGTAAGTGGTTTGTTAGGTTTGAGTTTCTATATTGATGCCATTGTAAGAGTCGCTGTATTTGCAACCATATATATAGCATGGTCTGTTCTTTTTAAGCCAGAATCATATGCTTATACGCTTTCGATAATAAAATTGTTTAAAGATAGAAGAAAAAAATAATTATAGTTAGTTAGACGATATGATAATAAGCACATGTAGTTTCGGTTCGACAGGGTCGAGCGTAATAACAGATTATTTGAAGGAATTTGATAACCTTCATGTTATGGACGGAGCTGAGTTAACCTGGATTTCTGTTCCTGATGGTATAATAGATTTGGATTACCATCTTAACAATCCACACTGCAGAACCGCTGATTCCATTGTGGCTATAGAGAGGTATAAGACATTGTGTAAGGAAAAGGTGCGTTCTTTTGAAAAATGTGGAATTCCGCGTTCTGTGTTTGAAAAATCTCTTAATGAGTTTCTTGATGCGATTGTAATGGCATCATGGAAATGGAAAGCACAGTCTTTGAAAAAAGAACCCTTATGGAGGAAAATAGCTACAAAAATAATACTCAAGACACAATATATATACAAGTGGCAATTAAAGAATAAACGCCAATGGGAAGGATTTCCTTATAGGGATGTTTATTTTTCTATTAAGCCTCAAAATTTTAATGCAGCAGTAAAGAAACATATTAAAGATATTCTTTATGCTTGTGGAGCAAAAGAAAATGAACATTTAGTTTTTGATCAGTTGTTCCCAGGAAATAATCCTCAGTCATGTTTCAAATATTTTGATGATCCCTATGCTATAGTGGTAGATAGAGACCCACGAGATATTTATATTTTTGGTAAGACTGTGTTACTTAGTAGATCCATCGGACACTTAATGCCTTTGAATGATGTTAAGGATTTTGTGGTATATTACCGTTCACTGCGAGATAATCAGCCATACAAAGAAAAAAATGACAGGATCCTACGCTTGAGATTTGAAGATTTAGTATATCATTATGATTCAGCTACAAAGAAGCTGAGAGATTTCTTAAATTTAGGAGAGAATCCTAATCCTAAGAGTATATTTGACCCTTCAATGTCAATGGCTAATACACAGATATGGAAGCGTTATCCAGAGTTCCAAAAAGACATAGAGTATATAGAGCGTGAACTAAAAGAATATTTGTTTGACTTTGAAGGATGTCCAGAACCAGATGTAAATGCAAAGATGTTTAGTGGTAGATCTCCTAAAAATATAAAATGAGAATTAGATGAAAAATGGTTTGTTAAATTCTTTAGGGCTAAGTAGAGAGACATTCTCCTCTAATTTTACTCCAATGTTAGCAATATTAATAATTGCTATAACTATCATTACTCCCAAATTCTTTAATGAATTATATGTAATGGTGTTATGGAGTGTGTTTTTTTTACTAGAATTAGACATAATTTTTAGATCAAATAGAAATTTAGGAATATTGTTAACCTTAGGTGTTATGTTCATTTCTATATGTGCTATATATGCATTTATAGGAATATCGAGTGCCAGTTTAGGGTATTGTATTCATTCTCCTTTAATGTTCTTTGCCCCAGTGTTAGCGTTGATGGTTATAGAAAAATGTAATAATGAACAGCAGATAAGATTTATTTTTCATTTTCTTGCTTTGGCTATAGCTATTAATATTGCAGATAATATTAGACTTACTTATCAGATTGGATTAGAAGGTATAGTTTATTCAAAACTTAGTGGGATGATGGAGGATGAAGGTCTTACAGGATTAAATTTAGGTGGTTCTGGATTTGTGAATTTGGCCGTTTTTTATTCCTGTATAATGTTTATGGCATTTCTAAAAATAAAAAATAAGAAAGAAAAGTTGCTGTTTTTGATATATGTTGGCATCAGCACATATTTCATAACCTTTTGTTCTCTAAAAGCTTCAGCCATTATTCTTATGTTATTATCAATGGTTCTTATGTATGTTTCAGTGAAGAGTGAGGAACGTGTTGGTATAGCATTGTCAATGACAATTATCTGTGGAGGGCTAATATTCCTTTTTCGAGATGTTATTATAAATTTCTTTATAGATATAATTGATTCTAATAGAGTAACAAGTCGCCTTAGTGCATTAACAACAGAAGCAGATTTGGAAGACAGTGGCTCTTTTAGTAGTAGATCTGAATTATGGCAAGTGAGTTTGCAGTCATGGTTGAGTAGTATAAAAAGTTTCCTTTTCGGTATAGGAGATCATGATTGGAAAAAATTCATAACAACAGCAGATTCTGGTATAGGGAACCACTCAGATTTTTTTGATGTATGTGCAAGGTATGGTATATTGGGTGCTTTAATATTATATTCGTCCATTAAAATATATTATGATTATTTACAGAAGAGATTTGGAGCTTTTTTTAGATATGAAATAATTACGATTATAATTCTATTATTGGCAATTGGCTTTACGAAAAGATTTATTACTGGACAGCAGGCTGTGGCTATATTTATACTTTTCCCTCTTGCTTTAAGATATTGCTATAATAAAAATACAATACAAACATAACATTTGGGATATACATAATATAATAAATCTCAATATTAACTGGTATAATAATTAGACTTTTCTCAATTTTTTTTAGTTCTATGAAATATGTGTTTTTGACAAATTCAATGGGTGGATACAGCGGTGGACCAAACTATGTACGAACGAAGTTGAATTATCTGAAGGAAAATGGATGGGAAGTACTAGTGTTTGATGGTACAGGTTTTACAAATGCGAGCATTGTGATGACAGAAATGAAAGCATTTGAAGATAATAGGATTCAGGAACTTTTTTTTAATCCTTTTTGGCTTAGAAAAAAGAAGAGAGAAGAGGTAATCACAACAATTCTTAATAAGGTTGGTGTAGATGATAATATAGTGATAGAAAGCAACACTGTGTCAATGTCTATATGGGGAGAGCTGTTAGCTTCACGTATTCATGCAAAACATATTGTTTTTTTATTGTCAGAACGTCTTGCTATAACGGATGTTTCATTGTATCTTTATTACAAATTCAAATCTTTGAGAGGAGAACTCTTCTCTATAAGTGCTAATGCCTTCAAAAACCTCATGCACAAGTTTGAGACTATTGAAGATATAGAAGCGGAAAAATGCCATTTGTCTGCTAAGATGTCAGTACCGATAATGGATGTGGATTGCAACGAATTGACATCCGTAGAAAAGGCAGATTTTAACATAGGCCATTTTGGTAGAAAAAAAGATTATTTTGAAAAAATGTTTTATCAAATTAAACAATTTGCAATCAGACATCAAGACAAGTCAATTAACTTTATATTACTTGGCGTTAGTAATATTTCACAGACTTGGTCTGAAATTCTCCCCTCAAACGTCCACCTTACCTTGGTTTCTGGACGGCAGCCGATACCAAAGATTTTTTTTGACAAGAGCGACGTAGTGGTCGCCACTGCAGGTTGCGCATATATGTCCTTTTTATATGGAGCAAAAGTAATTTCAATAGATGTTTATAACAGTAATCCATTAGGTGTCCTAGGTTATGACACTATGGATGTAAATCTGCGTTCTGTTGACAATCATAATAAACTATCCTTATGTGATACACTCGAAAATGTTTTAGTAAAAAAAATGTATAAAGGTAAACCCACACTAATGATAGAACTTTCAGATAAAGGATTTGATTACCATATGACATATGCTACAGCTGCAGACGGAAAATATTATGACGTATGTCATATTAATATGCCAATTAGTCGATTATATGCTATGTTGATAAAAGTATTTTTATCGCTTAATATGGTGAAAACTTGTTCAAAGCTAAGGTATCTTTTTTTAAAAAAATAATGTGTATTTTGTATATAGTTGGCGATTGTGGTTAAATGTAATAAGAGAATTGATTAAAAGTTAAAATGAATACAACAGAAAAGATTATAAAAGCTATAAAACAACCAAGATATATCGGAAGCAAGATATTGACTTTGTTTGCTCATTGGATAAAAGATGATGAGTGGTATGTTAAAATGCGTTACCGTTTGTATGTGGGTAAGAAACTTGATTTGGATAATCCACAGACTTATAATGAGAAACTATGTTGGCAGAAACTGTATGATCACAATCCGTTATACACCACGATGGTGGATAAATATGCAGCTAAGGAGTATGTTGCTAATATTATTGGTGAAGAGTATATCATCCCCACAATAGGACATTGGGAGAGACCCGAAGATATAGAATGGGACAGCCTGCCTGATCAGTTTGTTTTGAAGACTACGCATGACTCTGGTGGCGTTATTGTAGTGAAAGACAAAAGTAAACTTAATAAGGCTAAAGCTATCACTAAGTTGAATGAATGCCTAAAGAAAGATAATTATGCAGTTACGCGTGAGTGGCCTTATAAGAATGTTCATCGCAGGGTTATTGCTGAGCAGTATATGGAAGACCAAAAGACAGGCGAGCTGAGAGACTATAAGTTCTTCAGTTTTGATGGTGAGGTTAAAGCAATGTTCATCTCTCAGGATAGAGGCAAGGCTGGTGAGGAAGTTAAGTTTGATTATTATGATGCAGACTTTAATCACCTTGACATACACCAATATCATGATGCTGGTAAGACTACTCCTAAGAAACCAGTGTGTTTTGAGGAAATGAAGATGTTGGCTTCAAAATTAAGTAAGGGCCTGCCACAAGTGCGTGTTGACTTCTACGAGGTTGATGGCAAAGTGTATTTCGGAGAGCTGACTTTCTTCCATCATGGCGGAATTGTTCCTTTCACTCCCGAGAAATGGGACTACACCTTTGGCTCCTGGATTAAATTGCCAAAAACAAAATTGATATAATAATCAATAGGAATGAAAGATTATAACGACCCGCAGGAGGTGCCTGGCATGAGCGAGGCGGACAGCAAGGTGAAGAGGTTTCACACTTGTCTGGACGAGATGTTGGAGAAATATCGCGACCAGAAGGATGATGAGCTTTATGCCATTGCTGTGCTGGAGGGGCTTGCTGACGGATGCAACCAGATGGGGCTTTCGCAGGAGTTTGCGGCAAGGATGGCTGGCTTCCAGTATGTGTTCAGCGAGATAGGTCCTGATGTGGTGAAGGCTGTGTTCCATACGGCTTACCTGAAAAAGTACCTGAAGACGATACCCTTGAAATACATGAAGAAGTCGGCTTTGCTGACTTTCAAGACGGAGGCTTACATGAGGGAGCATTACGAGTTGAGGCTCAACGTGATGACCAACACGCCTGAGTACAGACAGTTGGGCGGGTTGTATAGTTTTGGCGAGCTCGACGACAAGATGCGCAAAACGATGCTCATAAATGCCCTGAAGGCTGGTGTGGACTCGTGGGACAGAGATTTTAACAGGTATCTGGAGAGTTCGCTGATTCCTACTTATGAGCCTCTGGCTGATTACATGAGCCAGCTGCCTCGCTGGGATGGCAAGGACAGAATAGAGTCGCTTGCAAAGAGGGTTAAGACTGATGACAAGTACTGGCCTGTGTATTTCCATAAGTGGATGCTGTCGATGGTGGCGCAATGGCTTAATGCTAACCAACAGCATGGTAATGCCATAGTGCCTTTGCTGATAGGACCGCAGGGTTCGGGCAAGACGACGTTTTGCCGCAGATTGTTGCCAGA
>OCTW011609822.1_pt1 | contig 12987 bp, 9 predicted proteins | sample 1539671 | NCBI WGS metagenome assembly OCTW01 (sample SAMN02144230, study PRJEB22623) | gut metagenome | biome: sheep rumen | host: Ovis aries | place: New Zealand | reverse complement strand
ATCACGCAAAAGACTCGGAATAAAAGTCTCATGTCTATTCTAATCAACGCAGTTATGCAATAAACATACAACTAACGCAGTCAGAATTGGTTGCATTATGAGTAATCTGTGCCAACATCTATATCATTACCAAAAAAAAACGTTTTTTGCCTGCATTCCTACATTTTTTCGGATAAATGACTGACAGTAACTGATTTACGTATGCAGGATAATGTAAGGAAGGGGGAGGAATTGATAATTGAATAACGAAAACGAAAACAAAAACAAAAATATTTGAGGTTTGAGGTTTAGCGAGTTGATAGTTGAGAATTGAAAATTGATAATTGAATAACGAAAACGAAAATCCGTTAGATCCGTTAGATCGGTGTTTTTAACCACGGATTATTCGGATTGAACGGATAAGGATAACGAAAACTCGCGGCAAACAGACGTGTTAATAATTGAAAAAAGGGGTGGCGGAATGATGAAAATTTAGTAATTTTGTATCTGTAAATCCGGGGCTGGCAGTGGACAGCCTAACAGGGATTTCATGACATACTGAATAGCGGAACTAATTGCGAGAAGGCTGAAAATAATCGCGTCGAGCCGAAATCTAATCGCGCTGAAGCTGAACGTTTCTTCGCGATAAAATTATTTCTCCTCGCGATAAAATTGTTCCTCCCCGGAACAAGGTGTTTTCTTTGCATAATCAAGGATTCGCTCTTCACGCATAAAGTGTACGACACTTTCTATTAAAAACATAATACTCTTATGGAAAAAAGCAACATCAGTTTTACGATTGTCCGCATGGACAAATACCGGGTGGCTCACGTAAGCACAAAGCCAGCCGACAGTTTCTTTGAACGGATAAAGAAGGATACCAAGAAGGGCGAAGTGTACAGGCTGCGCCAATATGTTGCGCTGCGTGGCAGCGACAACGGCTATAAGCGCAAGGGGCTGCTGCCTAGGGTGTACCTGCAGGCGGAGATGGAGAACGGCAACGACGGCTCACTGAAGGTGAAAGGGTGCCTCGGACTGACATGGCTGCACATCGGCGGTGTGAAGGGCTATGCCGACGGGATGGCTGTGAAGAAGGCTGCCATGGCTCTGCCTATGACCTACGCGGCATTTACCGGTGCTGACGGCAAGAGCGTGGAGGTATTGGTGAGAGCTACGACTAACAGCGGAGTGATGCCGACAGAGGAGGAGGGCATCGACAAATTCTGCACGGCAGCATACAGGATTGCACTGAACACGTATGCTAACGTGCTGCCGCTGCTGGCAGAGGCGACGGCGATAAATGCCAGGTGCTGCATAGCGATGCCGCTGGACCCCGAGCCATACTACAACGCGCAGGCCGTGCCACTGAGGGTGGACGATGGATACAAGAATGCCGACGCCCAGGTGGCATACTCACCGCTGGAAGAGAAAAAGATCAGGGAGGAAGCGGCTGGCAGCAACAAAAGGGCGGCGATGACGAAGAAACTGATAGAGTATCTGGAGGAATACGAATTCAGATATAACGTGCTGCTGGGCAGGACGGAGTTTATTGACGTCAGGGACATTGGCCGGAAATGGATAATGCTGAGCGAGAGGACGATAGAGCGCCTGACCGTGGAGGCCACGATGAAGGGCATAGAAGTGCGCGACAAGGACGTGAGGCGCATAGTGACGTCGGACCTGGTGGCGGAATACCACGCCGCAAAGGAATATCTGAGGAGCGAAGAACTCTACTGGGACGGCAAGACGGACTATATCGGCATGATGGCCAGGAGGGTGAAGAACAACCTGCCGCAGTGGGAGGGATGGTTTAAGAAATGGTTTCTGTACATGGTGGCACAATGGGCTGGCATGCCGAAAGGACATGGCAACAGCACGGTGCCACTGCTGATAGCAGGCCAGGGATACAACAAATCGACGTTCTGCCGCATGCTGCTGCCGCCGGAACTGCAGGACTACTACAACGACAACCTGCAGGCTAACAATAAGACGCAGATGCTGAGGGCCATGCACCAATACCTGCTGATAAACCTGGACGAGTTTAACCAGATAAGCGCAAAGCTGCAGGCAGGATTTCTGAAAAACCTGCTGCAACTGGCGAACATAAAGGGACGGCGCTCTTACGGAAAGAGCGAGGAGGAGTTTGACCGCACGGCATCCTTCATTGCCACGACAAACGAACCCAGCGTGCTGGCTGATCCTACCGGCAGCCGACGGTTTATAGGAGTGGAGCTGACAGCGCCCATCGATGTGAGCGGCGGGGTGAACTACCGCCAAATGTACGGGCAGGCGATGAGGATGCTGGACAGCGGCGAGCAATACTGGTTTTCGAAGGAAGAGGAGAAGGAGATTATGACGCACAACAGGAAGTATGTGATTGTGCCACCCGTGGTAGAACTGTTTCACGAGTACTTCGAGGTTGCACAAAATGCCGAAGACGGCAAATGGATGACGATTACGGCACTATACAACTTCCTGCGAAAAAAAGGCGGCGCCGGACTGGACGTGGACTGCGTGTCGCAACTGGGACGGTATCTCTCGCCACTGTTCAACGACAGGAACAAAAAGAGACTGCGTGACCAGACATGGTACTTGGTCAAGATGAAGGAGGGATAAGGAAAACAGTATATATTTGAGGTTGGAGGTTTAACGAGTTGATAGTTGAGAATTGAAAATTGATAATTGAATGCCGAAGGTATCGCGAACCGAAGCAGCACTGTCGCCCAAAGGGCGGGGTGCGGACAGCGGAGGTAAGAGCGAAGCGGCAATGCCGCAGGCGGCACGCAGATCACGCTGATTATTTTTAACTCACACTGATTTCACAGATAAACACAGATAAATTTAACGAAAACGATAACAAAAACGAAAATCCGTGAGATCCGTTAGATCTGTGTTTTTTAAACACGGATTATTCGAATTGCACGGATAGTTTTTAACAAAACCCGAGAAATATCTGTCCAGTCTCTTCCGAATCATTTTAGTTAAGGTTTTCTTTGTCTTCTTATTTTTTCTCCACACAGAATTTTCCTCCTGCCCCTAAAAATGTATGTTTTGAGAGAAAAGAAATAATAATAAGGCGAATTAGGTATATATTTTGTATGTGGATTGAAATGTTTTTTATATTTTTGCCGAACAATGGAAATTGTGTATATTCACAAGCACACTGCAGACATGGAAAAAGAAGGCAACATCATAAAAAGGTTTTTCAACTGGTATTTCAGCAAGAATGTCCTACCCTACTGGGCCATATTGATTGCGGACACGATAATAGTGTTCATATCTGCCATATTCTCTTACTGGGTAACCAACAGCACGGTGAGTCTCTTTGACTACAGATGGGCTGTGCTATACACCTGTCTGATGTACACGGCGCTGAGCTGGGTGGGTGTAAGGCTGTTCAAGACCTACACCAGCGTGATGCGCTACTCAAGCATGGTGGACCTGCTGAAACTGGCCTATGCCAACCTGACATCAATGGTGCTGTGCATAATAGCGATGTACTCGATGAAGGCACTGGGAGTGGAGCACCTGTCGGCGCTGTCGCTGCCCAACACGATAGTGACATTTATCATCGCCTCAATGCTGATGTGGGGAATAAGGATAGCCGTAAAATCGATATACGAGAGCATCAACACCGGGCACCACATGGTGAGGACGCTGATATACGGTGCCATGACCGGCGGCGTGGGAATGGCCAAAAACCTGCGCTCGGGGCACCCGCGAAAGTTTGAGCTATGCGGATTTATCTCCCACGAAAACCGCATACACGGCATGAAGCTGGCCGGTGTGCCGGTCTATACGCTGGACGACGACATTGAGGCCATCGTCAAGAAGGAACGCATACAGGCTGTGCTGGTGAGCCCCTACAGGGTGATGGACTTCCGCAACAATCAGGAGATACAGAACATTCTCATAGGAGCCGGATGTAAGATATTCATGGCTCACGACGCCAAGGAGGCCAGCATCAAGGACGGTGCCCTGACCGAGGAGGAGATGATGAACATGCGCATCCAGGAGGTGAGCGTGGAGGATCTGCTGCCCCGGTCGGAGATAAACGTGGACATGAAGTCGGTAGCTAAGCAGCTGAACGGCAAGCGCGTGCTTATAACGGGCTCGGCTGGCTCCATAGGCATGGAGATAGTGCGGCAGGTGGCACAGTTCAAGCCCGCCAAGATGATGCTGATAGACCAGGCAGAGACGCCGCAGCATGACGTGCGCCTGATGATGGCCAAGGACTATCCCGACGTGGAGTTTGAGGCCGTGGTGACAAGCATAAGCCGCCGGACGAGGATGGAGTATATTTTCAAGAGCTTCAGGCCGGACTATGTGTTCCACGCTGCAGCATATAAGCACGTGCCGATGATGGAGGACAACCCCAGCGAGGCTGTGCTTAACAACATCTACGGCACCAAGGTGATTGCCGACCTCAGCGTGGAGACAGGCGTGAAGAAATTTGTGATGATTTCAACGGACAAAGCCGTGAACCCGACAAACGTGATGGGATGCTCGAAGCGTATATGCGAGATATATGTGCAGAGCCTCGACAGGAAGCAGAAGCTGCAAGCCATAAAGAACAGGAAGTCGGGCGACATGCACACGGATGACTACACACAGTTTGTGACGACGCGCTTCGGCAATGTGCTGGGCTCGAACGGCAGCGTGATACCACTGTTCAGGGAACAGATAAAGAACGGCGGTCCGGTGACGGTGACCGACGAGAGGATAGTAAGATTCTTCATGCTGATACCCGAGGCATGCAAGCTGGTGCTGGAAGCCGGCACTAAGGGCAACGGCGGCGAGATATTCGTCTTCGACATGGGCAAGCCGGTGAAGATTGCCGACCTGGCAAAGAGAATGATTGCACTGTCGAACGCAAAGAACGTGAAGATAGAATACACCGGACTGCGCGAAGGAGAAAAACTGTATGAGGAGGTGCTGAACGAACTGGAAGGCACCAAGCCTACATTCCACGACAAGATACGCATCGCCCAGGTAAGGGAGTACGACTACGACGAGGTGTCGAAGGATATTGACGAGCTGGTGGAACTGTCGAAACAGTACGACAACATGAAAACAGTGCGCAAGATGAAAGAGATTGTGCCTGAGTACAAGAGCAATAACTCGGTGTACGAGGTGCTGGACAAGGAAGAGTAGGCAGACTTGGATAAATTGAGAATTGAGAATTGATAGTTGATAATTATACCATGTCCGGGAGTGAACAAAAGTGAACACGGATTGAACGGATAGAACGAATATTTCTAGTCGCTGCGCGACCCGCAGATTTCGCAGACTTGGATGAATTGAGAATTGAGAATTGATAGTTGATAATTATACCATGTCCGGTAGTGGACAAAAGTGAACACGAATCTCACGAATTAAACAAATACTGATTGCGGCACGCAGATCACGCAGATTATTTTTTTATCTCACACAGATTGCACAGATTGCACAGATTTTTTTCTGACCACGGATTGAACGGATTGAACGGATGTTTTTAGTCGCTGTGCGACCCGCAGACTTGAATAAATTGAGAATTGATAATTGATAATTGAAAATTAGCCAAGTCCGGGAGTGGACAAAAGTGAACACTAATTGCACGAATTACTACGAGTGGAGGATAAAAAAGCCTCTATTGAAAATCAAAGACAAAATAAATCCCCGATGGAGACATCGGGGATTATTTCTTGTGATGAAGGGAGAGTGATTACTTCTTGCAGTCAGTGCACTTGGTGCAGTCTTTCTTACAGTCAGTGCACTTGGAGCAGTCTTTCTTGCAGTCAGTGCACTTGGTGCAGCCCTTCTTGCAGTCCTTGCACATAGTGCAACCTTTCTTGCAATCGGCCTTGGCACACTGCTTCTTGTCCTTGGGGCATGGCTTCTGGCAATCCTTCATGCCGTGGCCCCTGAATCCACGGTGGCCCTGAGGACCGGCATGGCGCTGGGGCATGATGCTACGCTCAATCATCTTGTCGGTGCGCCAGGCCTGAAACTGCTCGGGGGTGAGTATCTCGGAGAGAGCCTTCACATAAGGCATCGGCTGATGGCCGGCAGCTTTATCGCATTTCTGACCATCCTTGTTGCAGTCGCCCTTGTCGCAGTCTTTCTTGCCCTTGGGGCATTCAGCCTTGGCAGCGTCTTTCTTGCAGTCGGCCTTGTCGCATTTCTGCTTGTCCTTGGGGCACTCGGCCTTCTGGCCCTTGGAGCATGCCTTACGGCTGAGGACCTTGGTGTTGAGGTCGAGGAGCTTGGTCTTCTGGTCGGCGGTGAGGTCATAGGCCTTGGCCATGCGGTCGGTGATGATCTGTGCCTTCTGTTCGGGGGTGAGCATAGCGCACTGTCCCTTATTCTGCTGGTCACACTTAACAGGTTCCTGTGCCATCATTGTGGCGAGCCCCAGAATAAGACTGAGACTAAAAATGATTGTTCTTTTCATTGTAATAAGCATTTTAGCGGATTAAACATTTTCTGTCTGTAAGACTGATGTGCCTACCCAAAGTTTAATCCTTACATATAAGTTTAACATTCTTTAAGCAAAGCGTTTCCGGGGGGTGGGGCTTTAGGTCCCGCAGAAATTAAAGGAAATAAAGGATATTTATAAACTTTGATTGGATGACAAATATTTCTGATGCTTCTGCTATTTCTGCGGGACTTCATAAAGAAAGTCGTCATTTATCAACTGGAGCGGCGCTTCTGTTCCTTGGCCAGTTCGGCAGGGATGCGGAAGGCGGCGTAAAGCTGGAAGATGGCGGCGATGAGGAGTGCTATGAGCCATTCGTTGTGGCGCATGTAGGTCATGTGATACTGATGACCAAACATTAGGGCACCGCTGAGAACCAGAAGGAGGGCACCGAAGATCTGCTGGCGGCGCAGACGGCGAATGACAACGCTGTCACCCTCGTAGCTGGCCAGCATCTGCATGGAGGCGAACATCAGGGCGCCAGCACTATAGATATAGGGTGCCAGCTTGCTGTCGAGGGGATTGAGCATGGCACCGATGATGATAAGGACACCGCCAAGGCGGTAGATAAAGAGTTGGAGACTATTCAGCTGTTTCATCTTCAAATACGTAAACATCCTCGTTCTCGTTCTTCATATAATATTTCTCACGCGCAATGCGCACCACGGCATTGGGGTCGCGCTGGAGCTCCATATACAGCCGCGTGTCGCGCTCATACTGCGAGCGGTAGGCCTCGATCTCAGACCTTAGAGCGCTCTCCTCCTTGTAAAGCTGATAGCGATTGTAAAGGCTGTTGGAGTCGAGAAAGGCTATAAGGGCCACAAAGATAACGATGGTGGTGGCATACTTATGGCGACCTAAATATCTGAAGAAACGCTTGATGATGAGCATGGGGAGGAAGAATTAAGAGTTAGGAGTTAGGAGTGAGGAGTTAGGAGTGAGGAATGCCAAAGGCATCGCGAGCAGCTCGCCAGTGGTCGCGCCAACGGCGCGGGCTGGCATGAAAGAGCTGTGAGAGCGAAGCGGCAATGAGGAGTTAGAATAAAAGCGCGAGAGTGCGAATCTCAAATAATTACTGTTTATTGGTTATTGATTGTTGGTTTATGTGAATTTCATTGCAAAGATAACAAATGTTGGGAAGAAAAAAGCATGATTCGGCGAAAATCATTACTTTTGCAAATAAAAAACTTTATTACTATGTCAAGCAACACAAACCAAAAATTTCCGTGGACCAAGCATTTTTGGCTTAATGTCCTGTCGTCAACTGTCGGTTTTGTAATCGGCGCAGTAATACTTACCTTCATAGGCATAGCCATCATTGTGGGCCTCATGGCGGGCGACAGCAACAACACCTCACTGAAGGACAACAGTCTCCTGCACATCCATCTCAGTGGCATACTCAACGAGCAGAAGCAGGACAACCCGCTCGATGCACTGATGGGTAATAATGATGAGGTAAGCATTGGCCTCAACGAGATTTTGAAAGCCATCGAGCTGGCTGCAACTAACGACAAGATTAAAGGCATCTATCTGGAGGGAGGAATGCTGGGAGCAGACCCCGCCTCACTGCAGGAACTGCGTAATGCCCTTGTTGCCTTCAAGAAATCAGGCAAGCAGATCTATGCCTATGCCGACAATTATACTCAGGGTGCCTATTACGTATGCTCCGTAGCTGACAAACTTGCGCTCAACCCCATCGGTGCTGTCGACTGGCACGGCCTAAGTTCGACAATAACCTTCTACAAAGACCTCATGCAAAAACTGGGTGTCAAGATGCAGGTCTTTAAGGTCGGCACCTACAAAAGTGCTGTAGAGCCATATACCGAGAGCCAGATGAGCCCCGCCAACAGAGAGCAGGTCACCGCTTTCCTGGGTGATATATGGTCGCAGTTTGTCAACGACGTCGGACGCAGCCGCAAACTTTCCGGCACGGCACTGAATACCCTGGCCGACAACCTTATGGCATTAGCACCAACCATGGATACCCATCTCTGCGGTTTGGTTGACAATATAACATACCGAGACACGTTTCTTGACAATCTCAAAGAGAAATTTGGAATAGAAACAGATAAGGAGCTTCCTCTTGTTACTCCCGAGCAACTGTGCCAGACAGAAACTCCCGACAGAAATGCCGACGAACAGATTGCCGTCTACTATGCCGAGGGTGAGATTGTAGACGTGGCAGAGATGAACCTTATGGGCGGTGCTGCCATTGTAGCCAGCAAGGTCAACAAAGATCTGCAGAAACTCGCTGCCGACGACAAGGTAAAAGGCGTGGTGCTGCGTATCAACTCGGGCGGCGGCAGTGCCTATGCCTCAGAGCAGATGTGGCACAACATCAAGCGCCTGGCCAAGAAGAAGCCCGTAGTAATATCCATGGGCGGACTGGCAGCCTCCGGAGGCTATTACATGGCCGCTGGCGGCGACTACATCTTTGCCGAGCCCACGACGCTGACAGGTTCGATAGGCATCTTCGGCATGATACCCGATGCCAGCGAGCTGCTCACCAATAAGATTGGACTCAAGTACGATGTAGTCAAGACCAATGCTCTCTCTGACTTCGGCAACAGCGGACGTCCCTTCAATGAAGAAGAGAGCCGCAAGCTGCAGAGTTATGTGGAAAATGGCTATAAACTCTTCCTTACCCGTGTAGCCGATGCACGCAAGAAGACCACCACTCAGATAGACAGCATCGCCCAAGGACGCGTATGGTCAGGCCGGCAAGCCCTCAAGCTGGGTTTGGTTGATAAGCTGGGTTCGCTGCAAGACGCAGTAAAATACGCTGCCTCCAAGGCTAAATTGGACGAATACACTGTGGTTGAATATCCGGAGGTATTGCCATGGTATGCCGATCTCACTCTTGGCTCGGCAGAGGCAAAGGCTTACGCACAAAAGATGCGCTCCATGCTGGGTGACCTGTACGAGCCTATCATGACATTGCAAGGACTCCAAAAAGGATGTAATGTCTTCGCACGCTTACCTTATATTATAAAGGTAGAATAAACAGGGCATCCCTCCCTTACCATTTTGATGTCAGACTACAAGAAACCCCACACCTACCCTGCCCTGCAGCCGTTGGCATGGCTTTATGGGCGTGTCATGCGTATTCGCAACAAGCGCTTTGACACCGGACGCACACCCATTACCGCAGTGTCGGTGCCCGTAATCAGCGTGGGCAACCTCAGCGTGGGGGGCACGGGCAAGACGCCCATGTGTCGCTGGCTGCTGGGGGTGCTGACCGAGCAGGGACTAAAGCCCGCCATGCTGTCGCGTGGCTACGGCAGGAACACGCAAGGATTCAGGCATGTGGACACCAGCAGCACAGCCAACGAGGTGGGCGATGAGCCGCTGGAGGTGTTCAATGCCTTTGACGGCAAGGTGCCGGTGTTTGTATGCGAAGACCGTGTGCACGGCGCACAGCGCATGCTGCAGCATGACAGGAGTATCAACGTCATAGTGCTGGACGATGCCTACCAGCACCGGTTTCTGCATCGCGACATCAACATACTGCTGACCGACTACAGCCGCCTCTACACCCGCGACCGCGTGATACCCGAGGGACGACTGCGCGAGCTGCCCGAGGGAGCCGCCAGGGCCGACATAATAATCGTCACCAAGTGTCCGGCCGACCTCGGCAGAGAGGAGGCCGACGCCCTGACACGCGAGCTGAAGCCAAGGGAAAGGCAGCAGGTGTTCTTCTCCGCCATCAAGTATGAACCGCTAGACACAGACCTGAGCGACAAACGCTTGCTCATCTTTACCGGCATTGCCAATCCGCGACCGCTGGTGAGCCACTATGACGGCAAGGGACTGTCGATGGAGACACTGCAATTTGCCGACCACCACAGGTTTACCGACCACGACATCAACAAGGTGGCGACGGCTGCCGACAAGGCCGACATAGTAATAACGACAGCCAAGGACTACAGCCGACTGCCCAAGGACATACCCGACAGTCTGCGCAGTAAACTGCACGTGCAACGCATAGGAGTGGAGATACTGCTGGATCAGGAAGAAGAAGTAAGGAAGACCATATCTAAACTTTCTACCCATACGCCAAGTCCGGGAAGTGGACACTGAATGACACAGGCATCGCGAAGCGGCAGTTATACAGACAGAAAATATATTTCATGCTTAAAGGACTACTAATTTCACGAATCATACGAGAATAATGGATAAGAGAACAGAAATATCTACCTTGGGCGAGTTTGGGCTCATCCGCCACCTGACCGAAGACATAAAGACACAGCAGGCCAGCACCCACAAAGGTGTAGGCGATGACTGCGCAGTGATATCAGCCAACAACAGCGAGACACTGGTGACCACCGACCTGCTGCTAGAGGGCATACACTTCGACCTGACCTACGTGCCGCTGAAGCACCTGGGATATAAGGCTGCCTCAGTGAACATATCAGACATCTATGCCATGAACGGCACACCTACCCAGATGGTGGTGAGCGTGGGCATCAGCAAGCGCTTCAGCGTGGAAGACATGGAGCAGCTATACGACGGCATCAAACTGGCATGCCGGAACCACGGCGTGGATATAGTGGGCGGCGACACGACATCATCGCTGACAGGGCTGACCATTAGCATAACATGCATAGGCATGGCAGACAAGGAGGATATTGTCTATCGTTCAGGAGCCAAGGACACCGACCTGGTATGCGTAAGCGGCGACCTGGGTGCTGCCTATATGGGACTGCAGCTGCTGGAGAGAGAGAAGGCAGTGTTTAACCAGCAAGGCAGCAAGGACAAGGAGGTGCAGGCGCAGCCCGACTTCCAAGGGAAGGAATACCTGCTGGAACGACAGCTGAAGCCCGAGGCACGCGGCGATATCATCAAGAAACTGAAGGAGGCGGGCGTCAAGCCCACAGCGATGATTGATGTGTCGGACGGTCTGTCGTCGGAGCTGCTGCATATATGCCACGAGAGCCACTGCGGATGCTCGGTATATGAGGAGCGCATCCCCATAGACTACCAGACGGGCATACAGGCAGAGCAGTTTGGCATCAGTGCCGTGACCTGCGCCCTCAACGGTGGCGAAGACTATGAACTGCTTTTCACCGTGAGCCTCAAAGACTACGAGAAGATAAGTCAGATAGAAGGCGTCCACATCATCGGACGCATACAGAAGGAAGAGCTCGGCGCACTACTGGTGACACGCGACGGAGCCGAATATCCGCTGCAGGCACAGGGGTGGCAGCACTTATGAAGAGCCAAGTAATTTCACAATTGGACGATTTCACGATTAGACGATTTAACCGAGAGGCGAGAAACTTTTCAGTTAGTCGCAAAGTCGCAGAGTCGCAAAGTCGCAAAGCCATTTTAATTTGACGATTAGACGATTTCACGATTGGACGATTTAATCTTGTTCAGCCGAGTGTCAAGAGTCGAGAGCCAAGAGGAGTGAGGAATTAGGAACCAAGTAATTTCACAATTGGACGATTTCACGATTAGACGATTTAACCGAATCCGGTAGCGGGCGATTACAAACACGGATCGCACGGATCTAACGGATAATCAAAATCCTCTAATTCTTGACAGAAAAAATCTCTTGGCTCTTGATTCTCGCCTCTTGACAGAGCACGAAGCGGTTAGCGTTTACCGTTTACGGTTTATCGCGCTAACCCCGGGGTTAAAAGTCACCCTGCATGAGTCGCATATTGAAGCGGGCATCGCGCAGATAGCTCTGCACCTCAGGATTCTGAAGGAATGACTCGGGGGCGTGCTTGATGATTTTCTCTATCTGGGGAGTGATGACGGGATAGAAATACTGAGATGTGTATTCCATGAAATAGATAGGCCCAAGGACATTGTCGCTATTGCTACTGATGAAATTGGTCCATAGCTTGTCGAGACGATCCTGCAGGTTCTCATTGCGGCGCTCTATCTGCAGATGAGTGGCGGGGCCTGCACCGGCCATAATCAGTCGGGCGAGGCTGTGGGTGTTGTTCTGAATCTCGTTCTGCAAGCGTGCATTCTCATTAAGAAACTTATAGAGGCGCTCGTTGAGAGTGCCGCCACGTACCGTCTGCTCGGTGTCGGTGAAGCTTATCTGTATCTCGCCGCTCTCCAGCACGATAGGCAGCAGGCTGTTGGTGCCCATATAAAGCTGAGCCATACACACGGTGTCGATGATGCCCTCAAAGCCAAAGCGGCCATGCACCACCTCGGCAGAGTCATAAGGAGCCACCGAGTTGTCGGCACTCATCACCTTGAGGTATAGCACATTGCCATCGTAGGTGGGTACCGACGAATTGCCCATGATATTATACTGATCGCTGCACGAAGAGAGCAACGCCATCACAGGGGCTATGAGCATTATGACAAATCTGAGCATATCTGCATCTATGAATTGACATGCAAAGATATTCGTTTATCCGCAAAGAGCTCAGCACTTAGACAATAATTAAGTATATTTTTAGCATTATTTTTGATTTGCCCAAGGATACGCCGCATTTTTTAACACTTTATCTAAGTAATGTCGCAGTTTTTCAGTACCTTTGCAACAAGAGTAATATAAAACCAACATAACCATTATGGCAGAG
>OCTW011530842.1_pt1 | contig 12987 bp, 11 predicted proteins | sample 1539671 | NCBI WGS metagenome assembly OCTW01 (sample SAMN02144230, study PRJEB22623) | gut metagenome | biome: sheep rumen | host: Ovis aries | place: New Zealand | reverse complement strand
GCGATCTTTGCGATTTTTATGCAGATGGAAGAGGAGAAAATCCTGCAGCGTTCTTCAGTCCGGATGGCCCGGAGTTTTTTCATCACAACGAACAGTGCGAGAAAAGCGCTGATACCCTGGCATATGAAGGTCGCCCAGGCTACACCGGCGACACCCATGTGAAAGCCTGCCACGAACCAGATATCCATGGCGATGTTGGCACAGGATGAAACTGCCAGAAAATAAAAAGGGGTTCTGGAGTCACCCATGGCGGAAAAAATGCCGGTTGAGATGTTGTAGTAGAAAACAAAGGGCAGGCCCCATACATAAATATCCAGATACAGCTTTGAATCGGCGAACACCTCCTGCGGTGTCCGGATCAGTTCCAGCAGGCTGTTGCAGCCCAGAATGCCGATCAGCATCAGCGTCAGGCAGAGGGCGCCGCTGAAGATCAGCGCCGTGTACACGGCAGTTTTCATTTCATTGAACCGCTTTGCCCCGAAATAGGTTGATACGATTACGGAACAGCCGATATTGCAGCCAAAGGCAAAGGCGATGAAGATCAGAGTGATCTCATAGCTGTTGCCGACGGCCGCAAGGGCGTTTTCGCCGATGAACTTGCCCGCAACGAGACTATCCGCAATGTTGTAAAGCTGTTGAAAAATAATGCTGCCGAACAACGGCAGACAAAACTGCCACAGTACGGTTTCCGGTTTTCCGGTTGTCAAATCCCTGTTCAATTAATATACCTCCTGCTATATAGCAGAATTATAGATGCTTGTGCTCGTGAGACTGTGGGCACATATATGATTTTTATGATTTCCGAAGGTGATTTTACAGCTGTTTCCGGCGGCTGTAAACCGTGTGGACTATAGAAAAAACATTTACGTACCAAGTTCACGTAGAGGTTTACCTGCAAGTGACAGTACAGAAAGTCTGCTTGTGGACATAGGCAGGTGCCCGCAAACATGTATGATGAATTGCAGGTGGTTCGTGAGAGATTTGTATGACTGCGGCTTATTGACGCGCGTCGATATACAAAGATACAATAGTCTTGGCGCGGAAGCAAAGCGCTGACTATGGAGGTGCTGTTGATGATTTGCACGCCTGATCACGGAGTAATTCTGAAAGAGGAGATATGATAATCTGACTGAAGCAAGAACAGCGGCAGGTCGAAAGAAGAGGTCACAATGATTATGATTGGAGAGAGTATCAGACTGTTTATTGCATGGCTTCTGCTTTCCATAGGGATGTGGAAACTGGCTCATAAAATGGATTGGAAAAAGAAATGGATGGCCTGGGTCCCGGGACTTCGGTATCTGGGGCTGGCCGATGATCTGGAAATGCATGCGGATGGTATCAATTGTGCGATTCTGGAGATCCTGTACTATATGACCAGTTTCTTACCTGTATCATCGGATAACAGGCGTCTTTTTACAGCCTTTACGCTGCTTGTGGTCGTTATAGGAGTAGCACTGTATGTATACAGGATCCGTATTTTTTTGCGGCTGCTGCATGTCTTCGATCTAAAGAAACCATGGCTGGTATTATGGCTTCTGGCGGACTGGATCGCGATCGGCATACTCGGATTCAGCGATAAATACCAGCCGCGCGAAAATATCAGTGTTTTTGCCGGCATGGACGCGGGATTCGAGCCTATGCATTTTTCCGCCATAAACGATCTCATGAACGAAAAGACTCCGTCTCAGACAGGCCTCAGTGTCCTGCTGCAGGAACGTACTGTCGGTTTGCTCGGCAAAAAGAAATATCTGCTCAAAGATATTGCTATGGATATACCTAATGGCTCTATGGTCCTTCTGCTGGGAGGATCGGGGGCCGGCAAGACAACGTTGATCAATGCGATCATCGGATATGAACCGGCAAAGGCGGAAATCCGCCTCAATGGAAAAGATGTCTATAAGCAGTATGACAGTATGAAGTACCAGATCGGCTTTGTAACGCAGAAAAACCTGATGCGGGGAGATGATACTGTCAGAAATACGATAACGGACTCTGCAAAACTCAGGATACCTTTGCAGAAGAAAAAGGCGGAAAGAAAAGAGAGGATCGACGAGGTCCTGGAAACCCTGGGCCTTTCACCGGTGGACAGAGGCCTTGTGTCCAAGATGTCCGGCGGACAGCTTCGACGAATAGCTATTGGAATGGAGCTTGTCTCCGATCCGGCGCTGTTTGTACTGGATGAACCGGATTCAGGCCTGGACGGCGTGATCGCCCGTGAACTTTTTACGAAGCTGCGTGAGATCGCGGACAGCGGCAAGATCGTCATCGTCATCACACACACGCCGGACCGTGTCATCGATCTTTTTTATCAAGGTGATCGTACTTGCAAAGGATTCCGGCCGCGTCGGCCGCCTGGCTTTCTATGGCAGCCCTGCTGAGGCCAGGGAATTTTTCGGAAGAGATACAATGGAGGAAATTGTACGCAGTGTCAACCGCAAAGAAGAGGGCGGAGAAGGACTTGCGGACGAATTTATCGAAAAATATGCACTTAGAGAAGCTGCCGGACAGAATGCCGGACAGACACAAATAAAAGACAGTGCGGAAAAAGCAGAAGCCGGAGCCGGAGCAGAAGCTGCAGAAGGCAGTGCGGAAACAGCAGAAGCCGGAGAAGACAGCGAGGAAAAGGCAGAAACGGAAGATGACAGGACGGCAGTAACCGGAACTGCGGAAACAACAGGAAGCAAAGGAGAAGAGGAGGTGAGCCCGGATGAAATCTGAATTGAAATACAGAGGCAGGCTTGGACAGATCGGGCTCTACCTCGGTAAATTCGGCAGGATCTTTGTTTATCATAACGATTGGAAGGTCCTCCCGATGGGGGCGGTAATCGCTGCCGTTGTTATATTTGTGGTGGGACAAAACCTTTTCGTAACACAGGAGGGGACAAGTACAGGAACCTTTGCCCTGGCATGTGTGTGTATCTGGATCGGCTTTTTCAACTCTATTCAGACAGTCTGCCGGGAGAGAGAGGTCATAAAACATGAGCATCGCTCCGGCATGCATATTTCATCATATATTTTTGCCCTGATGATCTTTCAGATGCTGATCTGTGCAGCACAGGTCGTGACGATACTGATCATCTGCAATGTCGCAAAGGTGTCCATTCCCCGGATGGGAATCATTACCCCCTGGGGCAACCTTGATATAGGCATCACGCTCTTTCTTGTGACGTATACTGCGGATATGATGGCGCTTATGGTGTCCTGCCTTGTGCATGACACGACGACTGCCATGACCGTTATGCCTTTTCTGCTGATCTTTCAGCTGATCTTTTCGGGGGCTTATTTTGACCTGAGTGAAGCGGTGATGCCGGTCACTTATCTGACTATATCAAAGTGGGGGATCACTGCGCTATGCGCCATCGGACAATACAATTCCCAGCCCATGGTCACTTTGTGGAATACGCTTTTCAAATTCCGCGGAATTGAATATATGGGGGAAAAGCCTCTTCTGGAGCTAATCAAAAAGACAGAGGAGGAGGGACGCGTACAGGATTTCCTGCTGTGGTCTGCAGAATATAATCAAAATGATATGTACTCGAGTACCCCTGACAATATTCTGATCACCTGGGGAATGCTTATTCTCCTTGCACTGGTGTTTGCAGCAGTCGCGATCATTTCGCTGGAGTTCATTGACAGGGATAAACGCTGATATAAGCGGGAAAGGTATGAGAGGTATTTGGTAAGATGAATGCAGAGACCAACCGCCCCGGGGCGCTGCTGATGCTGGCATCATCCATGCTGATCTTCGGGACGATTGGCCTTTTCAGGAGGTATATCCCTCTTTCCTCCGGGCTGCTGGCTTTCTCAAGAGGGATTCTAGGCGCTGTATTTCTGGGACTTTTCCTGATAATCCGAAGATTGTCTGAACAAAGATGTAAGACCGGAAATGACGGAGATATCCAGGAAAGCCGGACGCCGGCCTGCGAGCTTCCGCTGCGGATTCTCTTTCTCCTGATCTTGTCGGGGGCTCTGATTGGTATCAACTGGATCCTGCTTTTCGAAGCATATAATTACACGACAGTGGCAACAGCGACACTGTGTTACTATATGCAGCCCACGATCGTGATCCTGTTGTCCCCTCTGTTTTTTCATGAACGCCTGACAGCAAAGAAGCTGGTCTGCGCCTTTCTGGCGGTTCTCGGGATGTTCCTTGTGTCCGGTGCGGCAGGAGAGGGAATCCCGCAGGGAGATGCTTTCCGCGGCATTCTGTGCGGCCTGGGAGCGGCGGTTCTTTACGCTGCCGTTGTCATAATGAACAAATGCATCCGGAATATTGATCCCTATCTCAAGACGATCCTGCAGCTGGCATCCGCAAGCGTGTGTCTGCTGCCGTATCTGGCAGTGACCGGTCAGCTGTCTTATGTGAAACTGGACAGCTTTTCCCTTCTCATGCTGCTGGTCGTGGGTATTGTCCATACCGGTATCGCCTATACCCTGTATTTTGGGAGCACGGATGGGCTGAGGGCGCAGACCATCGCCCTCTTCAGCTATATCGACCCGGTTTCCGCACTCTTTATATCCGTGCTGTTTTTGCATGAACCGATGGGAGCCGCGGGACTTGCGGGGGCTGTCCTGATCCTTGGCGCCGCCTTTGCCGCGGAGAGATGATCCTCTGATTCTCTGCACAAAATATTGATGTGCAGCATTGTAAACCGGGCGGACATCTTCAGGGTCACAAGAGAACGTGAAACACTAAAACAGCAGATCAACAACATGCAGAACAGCCATGCAGGCTCCTGTGACGGGGCGGCATGGCTGTTTTTTTGCAGTTTGATTCAGCGGGCTGTTTTGGTGGTTTTATTCATCAGGGCTCACAAAACAGAGATTTTTTGCAGTGATCAGATGGCAGGCCCTTGTCTGCGCAGGTAGAGGCTGAAATAGATCGCAAAGGCGATTGTCGTGACAGCCCAGGTTACAGGAAAGCCCAGAAGGACCATATTGACCGTATGGTGGAGGGGTACGACGGCCAGCCCCCACACGGAACGAAGGACACAGACACCGAAAAAGGTGATGATGGTCGGGATGACGGAGTCGCCCATGCCTCTGAGTGCCGAAAACATGATTTCAATCGGAATATAGAGGAAATAGAAGGGCATGAGAAACCGCATCATGCGCCCTCCGATTTCGACTACATTTGGATCCGCACAGAAAAGCTGCTGCAGGGGATAGGCGAAAATGTACAGTGCCGCAATGACCATCCCCAGGACCAGGAACATCATGACTGTGCAGTCCCAGATGCTCTGCATCACACGGTCCCGGCGCCCGGCGCCGATGTTCTGGCCGACAAAGGTGGTGATTGAGATGCCAAAGGATCCGACGACCATCCAGAACAGGGCGTCAATCTTGCCATAGGCGGCATAGGCAGCCACGGTATCCGTTCCGAAGCCATTGACCACCGCCATCAGGACAACGTTTGCGAAGGTATACATGACTTCCGCAAAACCCAGAGGCAGGCCCAGCTTCAGAATACGGCCTGCCAGAATGGCGGCCGTTTTGCTGCTGCGGGTGAACACAGTTTTCTGCAGTACGATCAGCACGAGGACTGCACTCAGAAGCTGACAAAGAGCAGTGGCAGCTGCAGCGCCGGCGGCGCCCATCCGCAGTCCTGCGACAAAGAGAAAGTCAAGGGCTATATTGGTGATACAGGTGAAAATGAGAATGGCGAGAGGTCTGCGTGAATCACCGATGGCCCTGAGGACAGCGGCCCCCATGTTGTAGACTGCATTGGGGATGAGTCCCAGGGAGACGACCCGCAGGTACCACAGAGAGGGACCCATGATATCGTCCGGCGTATGCATGACAGCGAGGATCGGATGCGCGAACCCAAAACAAAGGACGGCTCCTGTCAATCCCAGAATACCGGAAATGAGAAGCGCGGTTCGGACCGCATCCCGGAGCGCGCCGTCTTTTTTTGCGCCGAAAAACTGTGCGGCCAATACAGCTGCGCCTCCCGAAAAACCGACATAAAACATGATAAAAATGCCCAGAACAGAGCCTGCGGAACCGCCGACTGCGGAGAGCGCCTCCTTTCCTGCGATCCGCCCCACGATCAGGGCATCGACCGTGTTGTAGAGCTGCTGGAAAAAGGAACTGAGCAGAAGCGGAAAAAAGAAAAAGAGGATCTGTTTCCAGATTATCCCTTCCGTAATGGGGTTCACCGCACGAGCCCGGGAATCCGCCGGAGAATCGGAATCCGCTGCAGATGCCTGCGCAGCCGCCGGAGAATCGGAATCCGCTGCAGATACCTGCAGGGCCGCCGGAGAACTGGAGTCAGCTGCAGATACCTGCGGGGGAGCTGTCACGCCGGCTTTTGCGGCGACAGTCGTGGCGTTTTTTGCGGCGGCTGTCTGCAAAACAGAAGGCGAGTTTTCATTTGTTCTGGAATCGGGCGTTACAGGTTCAGACATGTTCCCTCCGTAATCGGTAACAGGTTGTTGTCAACAGGCGATTATCATAAATCCTCAGGCAGGCAATGTCAATTCAGCTTTTTCTGGTCTACGGGATCAGCTTTTCTGGTCTACGGGATCTTCCGCTTTTTCTGGTCTACGGGATCTTCCGCTTTTTCTGGCCTGCGGGAGGAGTTTTTTCTTGTTTTTGAGAAAGGTATTTTCTTTGGTTTGGGAAATTGATTTTCCTTGTCTTCGAGAAAAGGGGATGGTATGCTTTTTCGCGTGACGAAACGATTTCTGACAGCAGCAGCGGAAGGAGGAAGAAATGTCTTTTGAGAAGGCTGTTCAATATTTGCGGGAAAAGGGAATGGAAGACAGAGTGATCGTGCCGGAGGCATCCAGCGCGACCGTGGAACTTGCCGCGCAGGCAATCGGTGTGACGCCGGGCGAGATTGCCAAGACCCTGTCGTTTCTGACAAAAGAGGGGCCGGTACTTGTCATAGCGGAGGGAACTGCCCGCGTGGATAATAGAAAATATAAGGATACTTTCCACACCAAGGCAAAGATGATCCCGGGAGATCAGGTAGAGGAGCTGATCGGCCATGCTCCCGGCGGGGTCTGTCCCTTCGGCATCCATGCCGGGGTGCCGGTCTATATGGATGAGAGCCTGCACAAATATGAAATTGTCTATCCCGCCGCCGGCAACGACCACAGTGCAGTAAAACTGACTGTGGAAGAGCTGGAGAAGATTTCCGGGGCCATCGGCTGGGTCGATGTCTGCAAGTGATTTTTAAAAGTCATACTCCGGAGAAACGGAAGACAATGCCGACTACTGCAGAGAAAACGATAAAGGCGACCGGGTGAATTTTCGGAAATATTTTCTGTCCGACAAAGATGACGATACCCAGAATGATCGCTTTGAAAATGAAAAGGTCGGTGATCCTGTGTGTCTCCATAAAGGCGCTCAGATTGATCAGTGAGACCTTTGCGACATTCAGTCCTGCGGCGGTGATCATGGCGATCGATGCGGGACGAAGGCCGTACAGGGCATTCTGGACATGGCGGCTTTTCTGGAATTTTACCAAAAAGCCGGAAATGATCAGGATGATGATCAGAGAAGGTGTGGCAAGACCGACGGTGGCCACGACGCCCCCCAGGTAACCTGCCGTTTTGAAGCCTGCGAAAGTGGACATATTGATGCCGATGGCACCGGGCGTAGACTCGGAAATGGCGATCATATCCGCGATATCCGCATGGCTGAACCAATGGGTCTTGTCGGACATTTCATAGAGGAAGGGAAGCGTAGCGAGCCCCCCGCCGATAGAAAACAGTCCGGTTTTGAAAAACTCGAAAAAAAGCTGTAAATAGATCATTTGTATTCCCTCTTATTCTACGGCGTCGTGATTCATTCTGCAGCGTCGTGATTCTTTTTTTGATCGCTGCCTCTGTCCCGGAAACCTCCGATGATCACACCCAATATACCGGATGTGATGACCAGGATGGCCGCAGGAATGGCGACCGGAAGGACGCCCGAAAGGGCTGTCAGCAGAAAGACACAGATATACAGACAGAGACTGACTTTATCTACGACGGATTTATTCCAAAGTCTCAGGACTGCCTGGACGATGAGTACGCAGACACAGACGCGGATGCCTGCGAAGGCATTCTGGACGATGGGCAGATCAGCAAAGCCCTGCAGGAAGGTGGCGATGATCAGGATAATGATGATGGGCATGGTGATGAAGCCCAGTGTCGCGGCGATGGCACCGGCAATCCCTTTTTTGCGGCTTCCGATAAAAGTTGCGACGTTAAGGGCGATCAGTCCCGGCGTACACTGACCGATCGCAAAATAGTCCGTCAGATCCTGGGTCGTGGTCCAGCCGCGGTCCTGGACCAGGTCGCGCTCAAGGAGCGGGAGCATGGCGTATCCGCCGCCGAAATTGACGGCGCCGATCCGCAGAAAGGCAAGGTAAAGTTCGATAATCTCTTTCATGAGTTCCTCTTTAGAATTGGGTTTTGATAAATGCTTTGAAATGTTAACAGAAGCTATTATACCACTGTACGTATAGGAAAGCACCTACATACAGCATGCGAAGCTTTGCCGGCGTCCTCGATCGGATGTTTCCGGTCACTGCGGAGTTTGCAAAACAGTTCGTAAGAGTTTCTGCAGAGCTAAGGTATACAGGAACAGAGGCATGATTCCTGAGCATGATTTATAGAAAATTGATAAAAATTTATCTATATTGTTAAAGTAATATCTATGGTTGATTTTGGGAATCTGTACATATATAATTACAATCAATAGAATTTACTACAAAGGATGTCGTGGATTCATTTAAACAGAGCATAGAAATGTTCTGCCGCAGTCATAGTTTCCGGGGGAAATATAGATGGCTGCGGAGAATCGGGATATTCTGAAGGATGCTGGTTACAGATGCTCAGGGAGGTAAACATGAAACAGTATTTTGATCTTAAGGGAAGAGTTGCCATTGTCACCGGATGTTCCGGCGGACTGGGCGTTCAGATGGCGAAAGCACTTGCAAATCAGGGGGCTATCATTGTTCCGATTGCGCGAAGACAGCAGAAAATTGAAGAAGTGGCTGCGGAGATCCGGGAGGAGTTCGGCGTAGAGACTTTCCCTGTCCGATGCGATATTACAGATACACAGATGGTCGAGGAAGTGGTTGACAAGGTTCTGGAAAAATATGGAAGGATTGATATCCTGATCAACAACGCCGGCACCGGCGCAGTTGCTCCCGCAGAGGACATCACAGACGACCAGTTCTCCGGTGAGATGAATGTCGACCTGTTCGGCACCTTCAAGGTAGCGCGTGCCGTTGCCAAGAAGGCCATGATCCCCGCCAAATACGGCAGGATCATCAATATCGCTTCTATGTACGGTCTTGTCGGCAACAAAGTGGCCGGCTCTGCACCTTATCACGCAGCCAAGGGCGGCGTTGTCAACCTGACCCGCGCGCTCGCGGCAGAGTGGGGAAAATACGGTATCACCGTCAATGCGATCTGCCCCGGCTACTTCTATACGCCTCTTACCAAAGAGACCCTCGATTCCGACTTCTTCCAGCAGAATGCCAGGACCATGATTCCCGAGGAGCGCTACGGCAATGAGGGAGAACTGGATACAGCAGCAATCTTCCTTGCTTCTCCGGCTTCCAGCTATGTCACAGGTGTCAATCTTCCCGTGGACGGCGGCTACACCTGCATGTAAGAGGCAGGTTTTTGTAAAGGCATGAAAAAGGGCAGGTTTTGTAAAGACAGCGAATCATCACATATACCAGCAGAATACGCCTGCGGCCGGAATCGTTCCGGCCGCTTTTTTATATCATAAGAAATTGCGATTTGCTATGAGATAAAAACCCTCCGGGAGGATGCGCACTCGCGCGCAGCGTTTCATGTTCACGCCTGTGTTCACCAAAACAGAGTTGTATGCAAGAGAGGGAAAGATGTAGTATACTAAGTTTCTATCACGAATTAATATATATATCTTACTTGCCTGATTTTTCGATAACATCGTCAAAAAGCTTCGCAGTACCTATGAAGCGAAGTATCATTGCCAGCATGCGTTTCCTCCTTGTTCTCAAAAAATCATTCTGCGCAAGGTTCGCGAGCGAGTCTTGAATTCGTGACAGCACTTAATGCAAGTCTTCGAATCTTTATAATATGTGTTTTCTTGAGAAGGGGAGAGTGTGGAATCCGGAATTATGATAGCGGGAATGTCACTGTACCAAATTGGCTGGTACTTTGTGATGTATTCTTTTCTTGGATGGGTGGTCGAGGTAGCTTACCATGCAGTCACGCAGGGCAAAGTCGTCAACCGGGGCTTTCTGTCGGGACCGGTCTGTCCGGTTTACGGCTTCGGAATGCTGTTCGTTTTTGGCGTGATCGACCTGGTCAGCGGCACCACTGTCAGTGGAGTCGCAAGAGCCAATGCGGGGGTGATCTTTGTCTGTGGAATGGTCCTGGCGTCAGCCGTGGAGTTTATCGGCGGCTGGGCACTTTACCACGCCTTTCATGCCAGGTGGTGGGACTATCGCGGCAAGCCTTTTAATCTTGGCGGATATATTTGTCTGGAGTTCAGTATTTACTGGGGGCTCGGCGCCCTGTTGGTGATTCGGATTCTCCACCCCGTCGTCGACCGCTTCTCCGCAGGCCTTTTCCCCGAGAAATGGGGATGGTTGGTGATTGCATTCCTCTATACGGCCTATGTCGCCGACTCTGTTGTCACGATTATGATCGTCATGGGCCTGAACAAAAAGCTGGCCGAGCTGGACCGGCTGCGCGCCGGAATGCGCATTGTCAGCGATGATCTCAGCGAAAGGATCGGCACCCGGACCCTGGAATCCATGCAGCACATCGAAGAGGGCCGCGTACAGGCTGCGCTCGCCAGGGCGGAAATTCGTGATGTAGTAGAGGAAAAGAAGGCAGAGACCGAAAAAGAGATTGCCCGCTTTAAAGCAGAAAAAGAGGCAGAGTCGGCCCTCAGACACGAAGAGATCGAACAGCGCATACAGCAGCTGCGTGCCTCCCTGAGCAAGGGGAGATTTTTCGGCCCCCGCCGCATCTTCAAAGCCTTCCCCGGCCTTACCTATGACTTTGAAAATTATGATACCATCATGAGCCAAGTGCGCGAAGATATCGACAGAAAATGCGTCAGGAGGGATGGTTCTGAATGTCCCGGTCCGGAATGCAAGGAGAAAACTAAAAATGGATAAGAAAACGATAGATACAGTTGTGTTTGACATAGGCGGCGTTCTGGTGGAACTGGGGCGCTTCCGTTTTCTGGAGAAAAAGGGCTTTACGGGAGAGAAGGCGAACCGGGTGATGTATGCCTCCATGCGGTCCCCGGATTGGGTGCAGATGGACCTGAACAATCTGCCTGTTGAAGAAATCCTGGAGCGCTTTATCAGAAATGATCCGGAGATGGAGGCGGAGATCCGGCACATGTTTGCAGACCTGAACGGCATCGTGGAGCGCCGGGAATCCAGTCTGCCCTGGCTGAGGCGAGTCAAGGAGAGCGGCAGGAGGATCCTCTACCTGTCCAATTATTCCCACAAGATCATGCGGGAGTGCCCGGACGCACTCTATTTCCTCCCCGAGATGGATGGAGGACTGTTCTCCTGCGACGTCCACATGGTTAAGCCGGACCCCGCCTTCTACCAGCTTCTGATTGACAAGTATCAGCTGGACCCCGCCCACTGTGTCTTCATTGATGACCTGGAGACCAACCTGGAGGGAGCCAGGGCTGCAGGCATGCACACCATCCTTTTTGAAAATCCCGCACAGGCCGAGGCCGCCCTGGACAGACTGTTGAAGGAGACAGGGGGCGGTTCTTTGTCTCCTCAGGCTTAATAAAAAGGTCGTTTAAACGAAGAAAAGCTCTTTCTTTTCCATCTGGATCCAGAGGAAATGAGAAAGAGCTTTTTATACTGTGTTTATCAGATTAGGAGACAGAGAAACGCCCATTGTCTCTTCTGTCTCTTGACCCGATTAAAATCGGAGACAGAGAACCGTCCCCTGTCTCCTCCTGTCTCCGGAGTTTGTCGCCTTATTCCGGCAGGGTGATTTTGCCGGTCAGGGCGGTCCAGGCGGCGGTCTTGGGGGAAGCCAGGTAGATCTGCACCTTGGAGGTTCCCATGCGGCCCAGGAAGTTGCGGTTGTTGGTGGCGACGACCACTTCGTTGTCGGTCAGGATGCCGCCCGCGCGTCCGCAGCAGAGGCCGCAGCCGGGGTGGGTGATCATGGCGCCCGCTTCCGCCAGGATCTCGAGAATGCCTGCTTCCATGGCCTGGCGGTAGATCTTGCGGCTGGCGGGAGTGACGATCATCTTGACAAAGGGCGCGATCTTTTTGCCCTTGAGGATTTCCGCCGCCGCAGCCAGGTCCTCGAGGCGGCCGTTGGTGCAGGAACCCAGGAAGACCTGGTCCACATCGAGGCCTGCGATCTCGCTGACGGGATGGATGTTGTCGACCTGGGAGGGACATGCGGCCACGGGGACGAAGTCCTCTGCCCGGTAGGTCATGACACGGTCGTAGACAGCATCGGAATCTCCGTGCAGGCTCTGCATGAAGGTATCCTGACGGAAGACATCCAGGTCAATATCGCAGTATTCGGCAGTCTTTTCATCCGGGGAGAAGAGGCCGCACTTGGCGCCGCATTCGACCGTCATATTGGACATGGTCATGCGGCTGGCCACGCTCATGGCATCAAAGGTGTCGCCTGTGAATTCCAGTGACTTATAGGTGGCGCCGTCCGCGCGCAGGTCGCCAAGGATCTGCAGGATGACATCCTTGGAAGTGACGTTGGAGGGAAGGGTTCCGTTGACCTCGACCTTGATGGTCTCGGGAACGCGGATCCAAAGCTTTCCGGTGCCCAGAATGCCGGCCATTTCCGTATAGCCGATACCGGTGGAAAAAGCGCCGACGCAGCCGTAGGTGACCGTGTGGCTGTCTGTGCCGAAAGCGATATCACCGGGCAGGACGTAGCCGGCTTCGGTCATCAGCTGATGGCAGATGCCGTCGGAGCGGTGGACATGTTTGACGCCGTATTTGGCGGCAAAGGCGTCGCCCTTTGCGAAATGACG
>OCTW013370075.1_pt1 | contig 12988 bp, 8 predicted proteins | sample 1539671 | NCBI WGS metagenome assembly OCTW01 (sample SAMN02144230, study PRJEB22623) | gut metagenome | biome: sheep rumen | host: Ovis aries | place: New Zealand | reverse complement strand
TATGCCTACATGTCGGCTGCGGGTGAGGTGGCCTATGACCTCGGCCGTGGGGCGTATGACGCCCAGCACGCGGCGCTCGGGGTCCCACAGCGGCAGGTCGTGCTGCTGAATAGTGCGCAGGGCCTTGGCCGAGGCGGTATTACAGCCCAGGATGACGAGGTGACAGCCCAGCTCGAAGAGGCGCTGTACGGCCTGACGCGTAAACTCATAGACCACGTCGAACGACCGCGGACCGTAGGGCGCGCGGGCGTTATCTCCCAGATAGAGATAGTCGTACTGGGGCAGCAGCTGGCGTATGCCATGCAGGATGGTCAGCCCGCCGTAGCCGCTGTCGAATATGCCGATGGGGCCGGATTCACTGTTAACTTTCATTGCTCAACCTCTCAACGTCTCAACGTCTCAACACTCCTCGTCAGCCTCTGAATGACAAGCTCGCTGACGTCGACCCCCATGGCCGGATGGACAAACGGCAAGGCGCCGGCGTCGGTATTCAGTATAAAGGCCAGCCCCTGCTCCAGGCCTATAGCCTCCAGCGTCTCGTTGAGCATCTGGCGCAGCGGCGCCATCGCCTCGGCCTCGGCCTGTTTTAACTGCTCGCGGCTCTCGGCCTTGAAGGCAAGGTTGCGCTCCAGCAGGTCTTTCAGCTCCGTCTGGCGCTTGCGAAGGATAGTCTCGGGAAAGTCGCGCTGACCCTGCAGAAACTCCTCATACTTGATGTTGAAGTCCTGAGTGACGCGCTGTAGCTCGGCGTCGTATTGTGTACGTAGCGCCTGTAGCTTCTGCTGCACCAGTGCATAATCAGGCATGGCGCGTAGCACCTGCTCATAACTGACGTATCCAAACTTCGATGTGGGCGTGGGCATGGACAGCGAGTCTGTCTGCGCAAAACTTGAAACGGCCATCATGGCTACCATGCACACCGTCAATAATCGTCTCTTCATGTTATACTCCCTTTTTGTTTGTGAGCGCAAAATTATAAAGTTTTCCATAGAATAAAGAATATTTTTACCTTTTTTATCTTTATGTCGATTCAATCGAAGAAAAAAAAACGTCAGACTCTTTTTTTATTCAAAAAATTCCTTTATCTTTGCACGCATAACAATAAATTTAATCATGAAAATACATTTGCTCTCTTCACTGGCACTCCTTTGTGCCGCTCCACTGTGGGCACAGCCCCGTCAGGAAATCGTACTCACCGATGGTTGGCAGTTCTATGCCGAGAGCAGCGACGCCGCTGCAGCAACTGCAGTTAACGCGGCCGGCACGAGCACGGCCGCTGCCGCGTCAGCCGGAAATTCAGCCGCCGTACCGGCTTGGCAGCCGGTGAGCATCCCCCACGACTGGGCCATCAGCGGACCGTTTGACAAGAAATGGGACCTGCAGGTGGTGCGCATCGAGCAAAATGGCGAGAAAGAGGCCACCGAGAAGAGCGGCCGCTCAGGCTCGCTGCCCTGGATAGGCCGCGGCCACTACAAGCGCACGCTGACCATCCCCGCCGGCTTCGACGGGCATGCCGAGCTGGTGTTCGACGGTGCCATGGCTGAGCCTACGGTGACCGTCAACGGCCAGAAGGCCGGCTACTGGGCTTACGGCTACAACGCTTTCCGCGTGGACATCACACCATATATCAAGACCACTGCCACGGCGGCCGGTGCCAAGACCGTGGACAACCTGCTGGAGGTAGACCTGCAGAACGTTGAGGAGAGTTCGCGCTGGTATCCCGGTGCCGGACTGTACCGCCCGGTGACGCTGGTGCTCACGGGCAAGCAGCGCCTCGACCGCTGGGGCACCTATTTCCGCACACTCGCCATCGACGGCCAAAAGGCTGAGGTGGAGGTGACGGCGAAAGCCATCAAGGCATACTGCGAGCAGAAAGGTGCTGCTGAGACCATTCAGACATGCGGCCACAGCGGCCCACTGGGCATCGAGGTGAGCTTGCTCAACGAAAAGGGACAGACCGTAGCCTCGGCGCACAACGATATTGACAAAGACGGGCAGGCATGCACCACGATGGAAATCAGAAAGCCCCAGCTGTGGACGCCCGAGCAGCCCACGCTCTACAGGCTGCGCATACAGCTGATGGACAATGGCAAGACCATCGATGAAATCGAGGAAAAAGTAGGTTTGCGCACCGTCAGCGTCAGTGCCGATGGCGGCTTCCGGCTCAACGGCGTGACGCGCAAGCTGAAGGGCGTCTGCCTGCACCACGACCTGGGACCACTGGGCGCCGCCGTCAACAAGGCCGCACTCATACGCCAGATCAAGATTCTCAAGGACATGGGCTGCGACGCCATACGCACGGCTCACAACATGCCGAGCCAGATGCAGATGCAGGTGTGCGACTCGCTGGGCATGATGGTCATGGCCGAATCGTTCGACATGTGGGTCTATCCTAAGTGCAAGAACGGCTACGCCCGCTTCTTCAAGGAGTGGAGCGACAAGGATATGGAGAACCTCGTGCTGGCCCACCGCAACCACCCGAGCATCGTGATGTGGTCGATAGGCAACGAGATACCCGAGCAGGGCATGAAGGGCGGCACCGACATGGCGCGCCACCTGCAGGACATCTGCCACCGCCTGGACCCCTCGCGCCCCGTCACCCAGGGCATGGACCGCGCCGAGAGCGCCCTGAAGACCGGCTTTGCACAGGCGATGGACGTGCCGGGATTCAACTATCGCGTACATAAATACGACAACAACATCAAGCAGCTGCCGCAGGGATTCCTCTTAGGCTCGGAGACGGCTTCGACGGTGAGCAGTCGCGGCGTGTATAAGTTCCCTGTCAAGGTGACCGACAACTCGCAGTACTCGTCGTGGGCCAAGAACTACGACCCCACGGCCATCAAGAAGGCCGACGGCCAGTGCTCGAGCTACGACGTGGAATACTGCTCATGGAGCAACCTGCCCGACGACGACTGGGTATGGCAGGACGACAAGCCGTGGGTTATCGGCGAGTTCGTGTGGACGGGCTTCGACTATCTGGGCGAGCCTACGCCCTATGACGAATACTGGCCCTCGCGCAGCAGCTATTTCGGCATCTGCGACCTCGCCGGACTGCCCAAGGACCGCTACTACCTGTACCGCTCGCGCTGGCAGACGCAGGACCACACCATCCACCTGCTGCCCCACTGGTCGTGGGGTACGGCCAAGGCCAAAGGCCAGCGCGGTACAAAAGGCAATAGCAGCGCCAAGAGCGGCAAGGCCGGTGCTAACCGCATAGGACAGGTGACGCCCGTCTACTGCTACACCGACTACCCCGAAGGCGAACTCTTTGTCAACGGCAAGAGCCAGGGGCGCATCAAGAAGAACCCCAAGGAGCGTCTCGACCGCTACCGCCTGCGCTGGAACGACGTGAAATATGAGCCCGGCGAGCTGAAGGTCGTCGTCTACGACGAAAAGGGCCAGCCCGCCGGCGAGCAGACCGTCAAGACTGCCGGTGCCGCCGCCAAGCTGCAGCTCGACACCTGGACACAGCAGAGTACGAGCGCACCCATCACCCATCACCCATCATCCATCACCCATCACCCATCACCCATCACCCACCACCCATCACCCCTAAAAGCCAACGACTTGGCTTTCATCACCGTCTCGCTGACCGATGCCGAGGGCACGCTCATACCCGACGCCCAAGACCAGCTGACGTTCGAAGTAGAGGGAGCGGGCAAGTTCCGCGCCGTCTGCAATGGTGACGCCACCTCGCTGGAGTCGTTTACAACGCCCACGATGAAGCTCTTCAACGGACAGCTCGTGGTCATCGTCGAGGCAGGCGCCACGCCCGGCAACATCACCCTGCGCGTCAGCGATGAACAGCGCAAGCTCAAGGCCGAGACAATGTTGACAGTAAAATAGGCAACGACTGTCTTCCCAAATCTTAATCTTCTATTTACCACTTAATAACCATGAAAACAACCATCGTTACCCTACTGATGGGACTCCCGCTATTAGGGAGCGCCCAAAATCCGGTTGTCCGCGACCAATTCACGGCCGACCCTACTGCTCGTGTGTTTAATAATAAGGTGTATCTTTATCCCTCCCACGACATCAACAGTCCCGTTGAAAGTCTCAAGGATTGGTTCTGCATGGCCGACTATCATGTGTTCTCGTCAGACAACCTGACCGACTGGACAGACCATGGCATAATCCTGTCTCAGGAGCGAGTGCCTTGGGGCAATCCCGAGGCTTACTCGATGTGGGCTCCCGACTGCGTGGAAAAAGACGGCAAGTATTATTTCTACTTCCCTGATGCGCCTAAAGGCACTAAAGGCTTTGCGGTAGGCGTGGCGGTGGCTGACCGTCCTGAAGGGCCTTTCGCCTGCGAGCCGGAACCCATCAAGGGGGTGTCGGGCATCGACCCCTGTGTGCTGGTCGATGACGACGGGCAGGCTTACATCTACTGGCAGGGCATGGGGCTGCGTGGAGCCCGGCTGAAGGCCAACATGAAAGAGCTTGACGGCGGCCTGCAGCAGATAGAGCTTCCGGCCCGTGACGGCACAACAGCCAAGCGCACGGCGACGGTAGGCGGACAAGCGATGGAAGGACTGCCCGATGGCTTCAAGGAAGGGCCTTTCGCCTTTAAGCAGGGAGGGTGGTACTATCTTACCTTCCCTTGGGTGCGTACAGAGGGCGGTACCGAGACCCTTGCCTACGCCATGTCTCGCCACCCCCTCGGTCCGTGGGATTTCAAGGGTATCATCATGGCCGAGCATGCCAACGGCTGTTGGACCAACCACCATTCCATTACCCAGTACAAAGGGCAATGGTATCTGTTCTATCACCATAACGACTATTCGCCGACCCACGACAAGCGCCGCTCCGTCTGCATCGACAAGCTGTTTTTCAATGCCGACGGCACCATCCGCGAGGTGAAGCCTACGTTGCGCGGGGTAGGCACCACTCCGGCCACCGACAGGATACAGGTAGACCGCTACAGCGACATTGCTCCGGAGGCCTCCATAGCCTATCTCGACACGACCAACTGCTTCCGCGGCTGGGAGACCATCTTGCCTAAGAAGGGCAGCTGGGTGCGCTACGACGCTGTTGACTTCAGCGGGATAACCGACGGCTATGTGGCTGCCAGTGTCAAGGCGTCTGAAAATACAGAGCTCTGCCTGCGTGAGAAGAGTGCCACAGGCAAAGTCATCGCTAAGTTCACGGTCACCGTGAAGAGCCAGAACGGCGCCTTCCGGCGCGATATGAGCGGACAGTGGCTCACGCTGACAGCGCCGCTGCAGTACACGCCGAAGGGAATAGCTAATCTGGTGGTTACCTGCGACGGGTCTCACGGGGTGGCCGTCGACTGGGTACAGTTCAAGAACCGCCCCAAGTATTTCTCGCCTGTCGCCACCCCCGAGGCACAGCCCGACGACCAAGGATTTATACGCCGATGGAAACTGATGGAACCCCTGAAGAAGGATATCCGGTCGAACATCGTTTTCACCAACAGTTACCTGGACGATGTCTTCAGCCGTGAGCTTAACCAGTTGCCGAAGCTCCAGAAAAAGGGCAAGTGGCATCAGCTCGACAGCGAGACCTATAATGTCAAGCTCTTCCGCTTTGGCGAGCTTTACAGTGGTCAGACCTACGGCTCGTTCTTCTGGATGGAGACCGTTATCTATTGTGATGAAGACATACCCGGCGTGCGCCTTGCCGCAGGGTCGAACGGCGCCTCCGCATGGTGGCTCAACGGCGAGCAGGTGCTGCTGCTTGAAGGCGACCGGCGTATGGTGGAAGACGATGGCATGTCGCCACGCCTGACCCTCAAGAAAGGCCGCAACCTCTTGCGCGGAGCCGTCATCAACGGCCCCGGACTCAGCGACTTCTGTGTACGCTTCATTGACGAGAACAACCGCCCTGTTACAAACTATACCATAAAAAACCTGTAAGCCATGAAAAAGACATTTGCCCTATTATTCGGTTTCTGCTGTTCACTCTGCACTGCCACCGCCCAGGTGGGCCAGCCCTATATCCACGACCCCTCAACGATAGCAGAGTGCGACGGCAAATATTATACTTACGGCACGGGCGGGGGAGGCCTGATGTCAGAAAACGGCTGGAGCTGGTACGGCATTGCCGACAAGCTACAGCTGGGCGAGCGTAGCGCCCTGGTGCGCCCCGGCGGGGGTGCAGCGCCCGATGTGCTGAAGATAGGCGACCGCTACCTGTGTATCTACGGTGCCACGGGCGGCGGACTTGGGGGCGGCCATAACGGCCGTATCCTGACAATGTGGAACAAGACCCTTGACCCCACATCGCCTTTGTTCAAGTGGACAGAGGCTGTGGAGGTTTGCGCTTCCGACGGCATGGAAGACCAGGATGCCATTGACCCGGGACTGCTCCTCGACCCTGTGACGGGGCGACTGTGGGCGAGCTACGGCACCTATTTCGGCACCATCCGCCTCATAGAGCTCGACCCGAAGTCCGGCGAGCGTATGAAAGGAAACGTGGAGCGCGACATCGCCATCGACTGCGAGGCCACCGACCTGCTTTATCGCAACGGCTGGTATTACCTGTTGGGCACCCACGGCACTTGTTGCGACGGCGTCAATTCTACCTATAACATTGTCGTGGGCCGCTCGCGCAGCGTCGAGGGACCGTATCTCGACAATGTGGGGCGCGACATGTTCCACGGCGGGGGCCGTATGGTTATCGCTGCCGGTGACCGCAAGACCGGCCCCGGTCATTTCGGCCGTACGGTGATCGACGAAGGGGTAGAGGTGATGTCGTGCCACTTCGAGGCAGACTTCGACATGAGTGGGCGCTCCGTTCTCGGCATACGTCCGCTGCTGTGGAAAAACGACTGGCCGGAGGCCGGTGAGCTGGTCAAGGAGGGCGTTTATGAGATTCTCTCCGAGCGCCGGGGCTATAGCCTGGAACTGGCCGTCGACTTTGTGCGCATGGAGCAGCAGCGCGAGCGCTTCTGGCAAATGGACCTCACGAAACCCCTGGAGAAGATTCCCTGCCAGCAACTTTCCGAGGTTGTCGGCAGCTGGCCGACAGGGAATATCGGTGTGCGCTGCGGCGACTACATGTTCCGTCCGCATCAGCACTGGACGCTGACCCCTGTTCCTGAGCGAGGCGGCACTCTGGCAGGGCCGCTATACCAAATCAAGATAGCCGGTACGGAGAGAGCCCTTACGGCCACCTCCAACCTTGAACTGACCACCAGCGACTTTCAGGATCTCGACTGCCAGTTATGGCGCGTGGAGCAGCTCGTTGACGGCACCTGGCGTATACTGCCTTACGCCATACCCGGGCAGGAAGGCCTCAACAGCCGCTACTGCCTGTACTCTGCCGGTGACTCAACGCCTACACTGGCAGACTACAGCTTTGCCAGCGACAATGCCAAATGGCGACTCAAAACATCTGCTTTTTAGGAGGGCTTTAGTTACCAAATATTCCTCTCTCATCATGTGAGCAGAGAACCCAAAGAACGAGGGTGAGTCAAATCACACCGTTGTATCTGGGTTAAATTGTGTAAAAGTTTTGGTGGTTACAGGAAATAGCAGTACCTTTGCAGAGCATTTCAACAGACTGCCAGCGTTGCCGCAATGGTGGAATTGGTAGACACGAGGGACTTAAAATCCCTTGGCCAGTAATGGCTGTGCGGGTTCGAGTCCCGCTCGCGGCACCATCAAAACTCAAAAAAACGTTTTTTACTAAAGATGCAGAAAAATCTTTTTGTCCTTATGTCAGCCGCATCAGTGATGCTGCTTTCATCGTGCTCTGGCAAACTGGGAGCACTCTCTGCCGACAATTTCACAGTGACCCCCAACCCTCTGGAAACCCAGGTGGGCAAGGTGCCGGCAACCATTAATGGTACATTCCCCGAGAAGTACATGAAGAAGAAGGCCGTGGTGACGGTAGTTCCCGAGTTGCGCTATGCCGACGGCCAGGTGGCCAAGGGTCAGGGTGCTACCTTCCAGGGAGAGAAAGTACAGGGCAACGACCAGGTTATAATGTATAAAGTGGGCGGCCGCTACAACATCAAGACCAATTTCAACTATCTTGACTGCAACAAGGCCGACATGTATCTCACCTTCGACGCCAAGGTTGGTAAGAAGAAGGTAGAGGTTCCCGCCGTGAAGGTGGCTACTGGCATCGTCGCCACCTCCGAGCTCTACAAGCAGACGCTGAAGAGCGCCCAGGCCGCCATTGCCCCCGACGCCTTCCAGCGCATCAACGCCCAGAAGCAGGAAGCCAACATCAAGTTTCTCATCCAGCAAGCTACTCTGCGCCAGAGCGAGCTGAAGAACAACTCGGTGCAGGAGTTTGTGAAGCTGCTCAATCAGATTAACAACGACCGCGAGGGCCTCAACCTGAAGGACGTTGAGGTGTCGGCTTACGCCTCACCCGACGGCGGTTTCGACCTAAACGACAAGCTGGCCGCCCAGCGTCAGCAGAACACCGAGAAATATGTACAGCAGCAGCTGAAGAAAGCCAAGCTCGCTGACGCCGCTGTCGACGCCAAGTATACGGCTGAGGACTGGGAAGGTTTCCAGGAGCTTGTGAAGGCATCAAACATTCAGGACAAGGACGTCATCCTGCGCGTACTCTCGATGTATAAGGATCCACAGGAGCGTGAGCAGCAGATTAAGAACATCTCGAGCGCCTTCCGCGAGCTGGCCGACGGCATCCTGCCCCAGTTGCGCCGTTCGCGCATGATCATCAACTACGAGACCGTAGGCCGCAGCGACGAGCAGATACAACAGCAGTTGAAGGACGATCCCAAGCAGCTGAGCGTTGAGGAACTGCTCTATGCCGCTACGCTGACCAGCGACATGAACACCAAGGAGGACATCTACAAGACCACGACAAAGGTGTATCCCAACGACGCACGCGCTTACAACAATATTGCCACGATGGAGTATGCCAAGGGCAACTTCGACACAGCCAAGACATACATCAGCCAGGCTCAGAAAGCCAGCGCCAACCTGCCCGAGGCTGCTGCCAACTTAGGTATGCTGGCACTGGCAAATGGCGACATACAGTCGGCAGAAAACTATATTGCCAAAGCTACGGGAGCCAACGGTCTGTCAGAGGTGCTGGGTAACCTTAACCTGGCCAAGGGCAACTACGCTCAGGCCGAGCAGGACTTCAAGGACATCTACTCTAACAGCGCTGCCCTGGCACAGATCCTGAACAAGAACTATGCTTCGGCTGCCGTAACGCTGAAGTACATCAAGAACCCCGACTCTACGACAGACTACCTGAAGGCTATCTTGGGCGCACGCATGGGCAACACCAGCGAGGCTGCACAGGCTCTGCGCAACGCTATCAGCAAGGACTCCAACTGGGCTAAATATGCCGCTAACGACCTGGAGCTGAAGAACGTCTCAAAGTAAACTTGGGAGTTAATTGGTAGTTAACAAGGAGTTAGCAGAAGTTAACAAGGAGTTATCGGACGAATGTTAGATATGTTATGTGGAAAGCGGATGATGACGCTACAGAAAGCGCTCTTCATGGCGCTTTCCACATTACTTTTTATAGCCTGCGACAGTTCTGACACATCCTTTCGGTTGAAAGGGAAATTCAAGAACTTCAATCAGGGTGAGCTGTACGCCTACAGCCTCACCGGCAAGAGCAGCATTGACACCATACGACTGACTGAAGGCAAATTCAACTTCACAAAGGAGATTGAAGACACTATACTGCTGTCAATCGTGTTTCCCAACTACTCTGAGATACCCGTCATAGCCTCACCGGCCACGACGGTAAGCATGGAAGGCGACGCTTCGCACCTGAAAGAGGTTGTCGTCCGCGGCAACAAGGAGAACGAACAGCTGACGGCCTTCCGACTGAGTGTAAACGACATGACACCCCCCGAAGCGCAGAAAGCGGCTGAAAGCTTTATCAACGACAACCCGGTATCAGCTGCCAACCTGTTTCTTCTAAACAAATATTTCCTGCTGACCACCGAAGTAGACTATAGCAAGATAGCAAGGCTGCTGACCGTCATGACAAAGGCCAGTCCGTCAAGCAATCGGCTGAAGGAGATCAAGAGTCAGGTGGAAGGACTCCGGGCAACGAAGGTGGGCTCAGTGCTGCCTAATTTCACGGCCACAACCACCAAAGGGGCACGTGTGACGAAAAGCGACCTGCAAGGCACCGTCAACGTCATCACTGTCTGGGCATCGTGGAATTACGAAAGTCAGCGCTGTCAGCGCGAACTGAAAAAGCTCAAACGTGAATATGGCTCACGACTACAACTACTGAGTATCTGTATCGACGGCAACCCCGATGAGTGTAAAAGCTACATGGAGCGCGACTCCATCAATTGGTACACTATCTGTGACGGCACAACATGGAAGCATCCCATCATCAGCACTTTGGGCATCAATCGCGTGCCAGACAACATCGTTGTTGACAATAAAGGTAAAATCCAAGCTCGAGGTCTGCAGACAGAAGACCTGATAAAGCACATCGAGAAAGCGATGAAATGAAGAACAAGAAACAAATAGCCATCCTCGGCTCTACGGGCAGCATTGGTACGCAGGCCCTGGAGGTCATTGAGGAACATAACGACCTGTATGAGGTCTATTGCCTGACGGCCAACAACCGCGTAGAGCTGCTGGCAGAGCAGGCTCATCAATTTCGACCGGCGGCAGTAGTGATAGCCAACGAGGCGCGCTACGACGAGTTGCGGCGCCTGATGGACGACCTGCCCGACGTGAAAGTCTATGCCGGGCGTAACGCCTTGGATGAGATTGTCGAGGCCGATCCCATCGACATGGTGCTCACCGCCATGGTGGGTTTTGCAGGCCTCTCGCCCACCATCCACGCTATCCGTGCGCGCAAGGCCATCGCCCTAGCCAATAAGGAGACGCTGGTAGTGGCAGGCGAGCTGATACTGCAGCTGGCGCAGCAATACCATACGCCTATCCTGCCCGTCGACAGCGAACATTCAGCCATTTTTCAGTCACTGGTAGGCGAAGACCAGAACCCCATAGAGAAAATCCTGCTCACAGCCAGCGGCGGACCTTTCCGCCTGAAGACGCTGGAGGAGATAGCCCATGTGACCAAGGCCGACGCCCTACGCCACCCCACGTGGGACATGGGTGCTAAGATTACCATCGACTCGGCTACGATGATGAACAAGGGTTTTGAGGTGATAGAGGCCAAATGGCTCTTCGGGGTTGACGCCCGTCAGATACAGGTGTTAGTCCACCCGCAGAGTATCGTCCACAGTGCCGTGCAATTCCACGACGGCAGTGTAAAGGCCCAGCTCGGCGTGCCCGACATGCGGCTGCCCATTCAGTATGCCTTCTCCTTCCCCCGGCGCCTGCACCTGAGTGGCGAGCGTCTCGACCTGTTCAAGCATCCGCTGGAGTTCTTTGAGCCCGACCTTGAGAAGTTCCGCTGTCTTGCAATGGCTTACGAGGCGATAGCCCGCGGCGGCAACATGCCCTGCATCGTTAATGCCGCCAACGAGGTGGTCAACCGCGCGTTTCTTGAAGACCGCTGCAGATTCCTGCAGATGGGCGACGTCATTGCCGAGACCATGGCCCGCGCCACCTTCGACCCCAAGCCCGACTACGACACCTATGTCAAGACCGACGCCGAAGCGCGCCGCATAGCAAATGAATTAATAAGATAAAAAATGGAAATATTCTTAATCAGACTGTTACAATTTATGCTGGCTATCTCGCTGCTGGTATTGCTCCACGAGGGGGGACATTTCTTCTTCTCAAAGCTTTTCGGCGTGAGGGTTGACAAATTCTACCTTTTCTTTGACCCCAGCATCTGGAAGTGGGATGGCTCGCTGCTGAAGTGGAAACCCAAAGGCAGCGACACGCAGTATGGTGTAGGATGGCTGCCCTTAGGCGGGTACTGCAAGATTGCGGGCATGATTGACGAGAGCTTCGACACCGAGCAGATGAAACAGCCCGAACAGCCGTGGGAATTCCGCTCCAAACCTGCCTGGCAACGGTTGCTGATCATGATTGGCGGTGTGCTGGTAAACTTCCTGCTGGCGTTGTTTATCTACGGCCAGATTCTCTTCTGGTGGGGCGACACCTACATCCCTGCAGAGACTATAGCCATGAAGTTCAATGCCGAGGCTCAGAAATATGGGTTCCACGACCGTGACATCCTCATAGCTGCCGACGGCGAGAAATTCAAGGACTTCTCTGCCGACCTCTACCGCAAACTCTCTGAGGCTCGCGACGTGGAGGTACTACGCGACGGCGAGACGGTACACGTCGCACTACCCGGCGATCTCAACCTACTCAACATGCTGCAGACAGAGCCTCGCTTTGTGGAGCCTTACATCCCCAACGATGTTGACAGCGTGCTGCCCGGCACCCCCGCTCATCAAATTGGTCTACAGGCAGGCAGCAAGATTGTAGGACTCAACGGTCATGAGATAGACTCCTACAACACGATGATGTATGAAATAGGACGCCTCAACGACCAGATGAGTGTAGCCAAGACCCATGCCGACAGCATGAGCGTGCGCACGGTGACACTCGCCTTTCAAGCCACTGACAGCGTCATCACCAAGCAAGTGGTGCTGACCGAAGACCTGAAGCTGGGCTTCATGCCCCGCCAACTGGCCAAGCTTTACAAACCTTACACCCGCGAATACGGCTTCTGGGAGAGCATCCCCGCCGGCATCAAGTACGGGTGGAACGTACTCGCAGGCTATGTCGACGACATGAAGTATGTATTTACCGCCGAAGGGGCTAAGTCGTTAGGCGGTTTCGGAGCCATCGGCAGTCTCTTCCCGCCGGTGTGGGACTGGTATCTGTTCTGGAAAATGACAGCTTTCCTCAGCATCATCCTTGCCTTCATGAACATCCTGCCCATCCCCGCACTCGACGGCGGCCATGTACTGTTTCTGCTCTACGAGATGATAACGCGCCGCAAGCCATCGGAAACATTCATGATCCGCGCCGAGTACGTAGGCTTTGGCATCCTTATCCTACTCATGGTGGTAGCCAATCTCAACGACATCCTCCGCTGGTTGGGATATATGTAAGTAGTCCCCTCC
>OCTW013434011.1_pt1 | contig 12989 bp, 17 predicted proteins | sample 1539671 | NCBI WGS metagenome assembly OCTW01 (sample SAMN02144230, study PRJEB22623) | gut metagenome | biome: sheep rumen | host: Ovis aries | place: New Zealand | reverse complement strand
CTACTACTTCATAACCTTCAGCCTCGAACATCTGACGGAAAGCGAGGCGACCAATACGGCCAAAGCCGTTAATAGCTACTTTTGTCATTTTACTTTGTTATTTAAATGGGTTATACCTAAAAAAATGTCTATTTTTTATACCATTTCGGTATTTTTTTCCTTTTTCGGATGCAAAGTTACGAAAAAATTCCTATATTTGCACTCGATTTCATTCTAAATTAAAGTGAAAAGTGAAAACTGAAAAGTGAAAAGTCTATAAAACGGGGCTTTGGGCACCAAGTTTGCAAAACGAAGATTACAATTCACCATTAAATATTAACATTAAAAAAACAAAAGCATTATGGGATTTATTAAAGAATTCAAAGAGTTTGCCATGAAGGGCAACGTAATGGACATGGCTGTCGGTGTGATTATCGGCGGTGCCTTTGGCAAGATCATCTCAAGTCTGGTCGACGACATCATCATGCCGCTCGTAGGCAAGGTGCTCGGCAATGTCGACTTCACCAATCTCTACATCGCCCTCTCTGGTCAGGAGTGCGGCATGCCACTCGATAAGGCCAAGGAGGCTGGTGCCGTATTTGCCTACGGACAGTTCTGCCAGAATGTCATCGACTTCCTCATCGTTGCACTCTGTATCTTCCTGATGATCAAGGCTATGAACAAGCTGAACCGTAAGAAGGAGGAGCCCGCCCCCGCAGAGCCCGAGGCACCAAAGGGTCCCACGCAGGAGGAGCTGCTTGCTGAGATTCGCGACCTGCTGAAGAAGAAGTAAGCTACACCTTATTTATATATTATAAGGGCGGCACGTCGTGATGTGCCGCCCTTATAATGTATAGCGCCAACGGTCAGAAGTTAAAGCCGACGGTAGCGAAGAGGGTGCCGGTACGCGAGGTGTCGAAATAATCGTGCGAGATGTTCGACAGACCGAAGTCATAGCCTAACTCCGCATAAACGAAGTCGTACTGTACGCCGCAGCCGATCCTGATACCGCCGTCGAAACGCTGGAACCCCTCCTTCTCATTGAAAGAACTGTAGGCCTGACGATGGCCGAAATCCTTGATCTTACCCGCCACGCCAAGAGCCAGATAGCCACCGACATAGGGCTGGACGCTGAACATGCGGTCGACATCGATCATATATTTCATCACCAGCGGCACCTGCAGATAGTCGAGGCTATACGAGAACTTCGTCCCTTCGTAATGACCTTTTCCACCTTTTTCTATATATGAAAGACCCGTCTCGAAATACACCGGAGAGCGATAGGCCACCTGGAATCCCACCACGGCCCCCACATCGAGGCCTGTCTTCATTGACCCACCGTCGAGGTAACGGTCATCAGAGTTGACAGTCGCAAAGGCAGCACCAATGCGAAGGCCATAGTACACATCGGTATGGCTGCGATAAGGACTATGCACGGGCATCGGCCTGTTATAGTAACGGGGTCTGCCATACTGAGCGAGGGCAGGCAACGTGAGCACAAGACTCATCAGGACAATCATCATTCTTTTCATAAGCGTAAAGTATTAAGTTCACGATGCAAAGATAGTCCTTTCCAGCAACAAGCAAAAAGGATTTCCCCTAATCTTACGAGGGGAAATCCCTAAACGATTTTTAAAATCCTTGGTGAACGTCTCACAACACTCCTGTCTAAAAAAAAGTATAATTCTAAGACCCTGCAAAAGACATGCTATAACATCCTGATTTTAAGAATGTTACAACACTTCCGAGGTGACGGAGGTGACCATGTTTCGCACATCTCCCTATAGGAAAATATTAAAGTGCCACTTTTTTATTTTTCCTATACGCGACTGTGCATATTACTGTCACCTCCGTCACCTGGGAAACTGTATAACTTATTATATATCAAAGCCTTACACCACATTTTTCACCCCCCCCTATGGATAAAGTGCGTTAATAATATCTGCTAAGGGAGTAAAGTATGGCAGTTTATGCAGTCGCTAATGCCTGTTATACCCCATAAAGTGCCATCACTTACTCTCTTACTAAGCATCTCTTACTGTCATAGAAGGCATCAGAACGACCATTAAGTATATATACTTACAAACACACCCCCTATTTTGCTACCTGCAGATGGCAATTTCAGACAACAATCCACCAATGGTCATCCAAACCGAAGCGACACTATCTGCCCATATTTCAACTCATGCTTCAGATACTCATAACAATAGGCCGGACTCTGATAGTAAAGACCTGTTTCTAAATCCACCAACTTTTCGTACAATTCTGAGTTATAGACAATATCCAAAGCCTCTAAGATTGACATTCCACTTTCTTCTATAAGATATCTTGCAATATCGTCTATCATGCTCTCTACAAGAAATTTCTGCTCTGTACTCATAGTCTTTTCAATTTTGATATTGCCAACTCTGAACCAAAGAAATACTGATTGTTGAGTCCCTTGTACTCTAACTCTCTGACCAAATCTTCTAAGGAAATAACCTTGAGAATATACCTGCGAAGCTGGAATGCAACCGTATCATTGGCTACAGGCCCCACAACTATGTCATAATCATGCGTAAATCCTTTGCGCTCTAAGTCTCGATTGTCTAAGACAAACTTTGCCCATTCGACAGACACCCTTGGGAATACTAAAGACTTAATCTCATCGGTTTCAAGCCAACATTCGTCAAACTCAAAAGAGGTCACAATCGGACTTCCAAAACCTGTCAGCCTGACACGACGCCTTGCCATATCCTCAGCTTGCGACCTGATATCAGTTGCATAGAAACCTTTGCCAAAATCCTTGTAGGGCTTGCTCAAGGACAGATTGATTCTGTCAATAGCAATGTTAGAGCCATGATATAGTATCATATCAGCCCTCCCCCATTACGTTGACAAACTACAGCCATATCTTCCACTGCATCGTCCAGAGACAAGGTATGCTCTGCGGCATAGCATTCATCAATGAACGCCAGCCCGCCAAATCGTTTAAGATATGAATAGGCTTGCTTGGGCCGCAGGTCGAAATGCTCTGCGAAAGCCGCAATACAATTAATTATATATGTGAGCTTGGCTCTTAGATCTTTACCCATACTATAGATTTTTGCGCAAAAATAGTAAATATCTTCGAAACCTCCAAATAATTTGAGGGAAATCTGACACAAAGGCCGGGAACACATAGTCTTTCATCCTCAATCATAACCTATTAATACCTATACACGATTTCCCCATTCCCGAGCAGAGCTCGCCTAACCGTAGCCTTTCCTATATACTCCACCCGCTCCATCAGGTTCGCAAACGGCCCCATGTCAATGTTCCCTTTCACATAGACCTCATACTTTGGTACCTGATAACGACGAGTACGGCTCCTCCCACGGCCAGATACAACCCTGAATACGCTCATTGCCGAACACGGGGTATTCCTCCGAGGGCCATTCCTCCATCCTGCAGGTAGAGGGGAGGTGCAAGTCCTCGAACACACAATGATGAAAAGCCAGACGGTCTATCTTCTCCACCCCCTCAGGAATCCAATACTCCTTCACTTTGGGCGCAGCCTTCAAGAGCCGCTTGCGATCCTGGCTATAGACGAATCCATATTCATCTACATACCCCTCCGCTATCTCCTTTTCAAGTTGTTCACTTCTCGTGCAGTCATACGACCAGTTCCACAGATGCACCTTAAACTGATGCCCGCATTGTTTCAAGGCTTTGTCTATTTCAAAGTCATCCACCATATAAGGCACATCCAGTTCTTCCAACGCATTACAATCCTTGAAAGCATTGACAGCAATCCGATAAACATCTTCTGGGATCCTGTATCTCTTCACTTTAGGCGCCTTCACTAGCATCCGTCCGTTCTCTATCTTCGCCAGCACAGCCCCTGCCTCATCCGTCTCAATATCGTATGCAGACCGCCGCACTACCACATAATCCTCAACGAACTTCCCGTCGATAATATCAGAGAGCCACATCCGCTCCTCCTCTTCTCCTGCTTCTATGCCGATGTCATCGAAAACCACCGACATTCTGTCCTTCAGCATCTGCCCGTAGTTCAGGCTATACTTTCTATCGCTGTTCATAGTTTCTATACACGATTTCCTTCCCTATATACTCCACCCGTTCCATCAGGTTCGCAAACGGTCCCATGTCCAGTTGGCCTTTCACATATACCTCATACTTGTGCTGAGCATCATCCTCCCAGGTGATGGGCATCCTTGTCATCCCCACGCTCCTGTAGAAATCGAGATTGTTCCTCTGCCGACTCAGCCCCTCAGGCATCCTTGTCGTCAGCACGACAGGCTCACCAATATCCCTAAATGCTATTTCCAGTTTCGATTGCTCCATCTCGCGATTCTCACTTTCAGAGAAGTCCGTCAGCAGGAAGATCACCCTCGCCTCGAACTCCTCCCAGCGATCCTTCCCAGACAGATGAAGCACTGCAGCGTAAGGCATAAGACTTCCTCCCTCAGGGTCAATATACCTTTCCGGATTGATAATCCAAAACTCAGGCGCATCCATCCCCTGCTCCCTGCAAAACATCTTCAGTCCACCGCACAAAGCATCCATCCCAAACGGATCCCTCAGAGGCTCATAGTCCTCCGGCATAATCTTCAAATGTCTCACTTTGCAAATTTTGGTATCTGACAGAGATAGTCCACACAATCCATGTCCAGTCCTCCATCTTCGTTTTCATCATCCACATACCCATTCTTGCGCCCATCCTCTAAAATAGTATCACGAAGAGGCTGCTCGATAGCCTTCCACAGTTTGTCATACAATTCTGGTGCGCCGACTTCCAATATCGGCATCAACCCGCGCCGCAAACTTCGGCTCCCTTTCACCAACTTCTTGATGAGTGCTATCTCCTGCTCACTCAGTTCCACCTCTTCGCTGTCAATCACCACGTCACGGTAAGTCAGAGGCACTATCAATTTGAAAATATATGTCACGATTATTAGTTATAGCGCTATTCGGAAACCATAATTTGTTTTCCTCAAATTAATCGGAGTAAAAAAACTCTTCTAACTTCTCTGAATACATAACTATTTCTTTTATATATTGTTTCATAATCAGTTTCATGGTTCTTGACCATACCAATATAAGAAGCAGCCAACCAAGAGCAATATCCCAATACCGATAATGATACCTATCAGCCTTCCCAGTAGTGCCTTCAAGTAATCCCCAAAGGAATTGTACTCCCAAATAAAGCCTCCCCAATTTTCAAAGAATCTCATACCCTACATATAGAATTTCTGAACAAACCAATATGAAAGCGAAGGTGTTCCTGGTCTCCTCTTATACTGTGACAGATCCAAATAAGGCGTAACGTGTAGTCCGTATTTACGATTCAGGCGATCAGCCATATTCTTGAACTTCTTACCATGATGGCAGCCCCTGTCTTCTCCGAAATAAGCCAGATAATAGTGAATCATCTCATGGCACAAAATATCGCGGAACTGTCTTTCCGTAAAATCGTAGTAATCCGTAATAGAAATCATGGGATCGTATAGCGTCCTATCAAACCAACCGCCTTTGGTATATTCGAAGAAGCCACACGTCCGATAGGAATGCAACAATCCAAATTGAGGAAACAACAGTTTACCTTCGAAATATTCCATGTTGCAAGTATCGAAGGTCAAGAGTATATTGTCGTGATTAGCCACCATTGGAAACTATCCTTTATACGACCAAGTTGGAGCACTCAATTCCTTATTAAGTTCTTGCTCCATTGATTTCAGTTGTTCTAAAGAACTATTGATACCCATTTGGACCTGCTCGACCGTCTGCATATACTCCTGACAGGTTCCATTGACAATCGTAATACAGGTATCGCTGAAATGCTCAGACTTTTTATCCTGCCAATTATCCTTCAATATCTGATTGTTCCGATTGAATGCCTGCACGTATTGGTGCATCTCATCCAAAAGCATCTTCATCTGTTTCATTGCGTATAGTCGTTTAGTGCTGCAATAGCCTTCTTCAAGAAGTTGTCACCTTCTTCCTTGCTCTTCTCCAACTTGTTTCGATGCCGGTTGGTCATCCATTCAGCGCGTTCCACTTCCCCATGAATATTCTGGTATAGCTTCTTGGCAGACTCAGCATAGTTCTTGGCCTTCTCATAGACTTTCTTATACATCTCCATTGCCTGTTGGCGATGCATCACCTCGTTTTCATCTGGCCCGCCGTTCTTTTTCAGAGCAGCCTCGTATGCATTCTTTGCATGAGTGTATTTCTGCTGGGCAATATTCAAATGATCTTTTATTTTATGCTCCAACTCTCTTGCCTGATCATCTTTTTGGGCGAAAAGATTACGAAATCTGTAAGTCATCTGGATCGTTGACTCCATAAAACGGTTATAGGTTTGGGAATACGACTCCAAAAGTCGTATTTCCCTAACCTTTACATCATTATTAGCCATACCTTATTCTATCTGATGCTCTGATACTCCTGCAGTTTCGAGGTAATCTTGGCGATGTAGTTAGAATATTCTGTGAACATCTCTGACATCTTTTTTATGTCCTGCACACTTTTGTTGAATTCCTCTCTGAATTTGTCATTCTGCTTATCCTGCCAACCCTCCGAAACAGCATTCATACGTTGCTGGGCTACTTGCATTGTCTGATACATGTTCTGTCCCAAACTCTTGATATTTTTTCCGAACTGAGCTAACTGCTCAATGTTTCTTACACCAGCATCACTTGCCATATTCTTTCCTATTTAAAAAGTTAAACATTAAAAATCAAACGGAGTAAACAGCGTATAGCTGTTATTAGTCTCATTATAGTAAATTGCTCTGAGTCGCTCAACATCTGATGACAGGTTCTCCAATCTCAGGTCATCACTCATTCCTAAGGTGTTGACTGCATTCTCATCGCTCTTCAGCATAATGAGATGGTGGAACATATTGAAGAAGTCCCTCGCAGACATGTAATCTGCAAATAGCAACTGCTTGGGCTTGTCAATCTGTAGAATCACATGTACACCAACTTCTGCACCATTCTTCAAAATGTATTCAATCACCTTCTGATAACTATTGAATGCAGCATCACCACTATCACTACTAGAGAACATGCTGGAATCAAATCCAAAGTCATCTGCTGCTGATACTGGTTTTTCTGTAGCGATCTCCATATCCATTCGCAACTCTCTAAAACGTTCCTGACCAAGGATATACAATACCATCTGCTCAGCATCTCTGTTTTTGATAGAGGTAGCAATAGTTTGCAACTCAGCACCACATGTAGAAGGATCAAGAAGTTCAATATCACCATTATCTGCAAGATCTTTGAGCATCTTTGTTGTATTCTTTTGGTCTGAAGGAAGACAATTTATGACCTTTATCATTACATTCCTATTTGAGATCCGGAGACTCTTTATAGAAGCCATAGTTGTTCTTGAAACCTGCTCTTCATCGTTAATGCCAAACAGCATCACATTGTCTGCATATTCCTTGCGTAAAGGTATAATTACTGGTTCCATTTTCGTATCAATAGAACGCCCAAAAGCGATAGCCGCATTACCTCTTGGCATGATTTGGCTCTTTACTTCATCATCAATCTCAAATATCTGCGAACCTACAAAATAGAACTGGTCATTTGGATAAATAGCAGCCTTAGAATTAATCTTTTTAATTATCTCAAATGCCTCAGAAGTAGGCAGATAAATTGATTTGAATACTACATCATTGTCAATATCATGATGAAGCACCTGTCCTGTCTTTAATTGGCTTGTAGTCTCAGAAGAACCAGGAACAAGCCGTTCTGAATCTCCTGACGCACACTTCAATAGGTAGAAGTCTGAAATATTATTCAAGATTTCACTCGATATCTCTGCCTGAGCAATAGTCTGAGTGGCAAGTATTAAATGCACACCTTGGCTACGTCCTTCCTTTGCTATCTTCTGCAAAATTTCTGAGATTTCACGATATAACTTGGCTTCTCTACTGTTCATTGTTGGGAACATCACATGACACTCATCAGCAATGAAAACGATACGAGGCATCTTCTTATCAGGATTCACCTGATTATACTCCACGATATTTGAAACACCACTTGCACGAAGCTGTTTACCACGTTCACGCATTTTGTTATTGATGTCACGAAGAATCTCCAGCGTAATCTGTATATCAGAATTATCCACCAACAGAGCTTTTACGTGCTTCTCGTTTTTATAACGATTGAACTCCACGCCACCTATTTTAAAATCCATCAGATAAAGTTCCAATTCTTCTGGTGAGTACTTTGCCATTGCGCCAATGATGACATCATGCAGGAATACGGATTTACCTGTACCAGACTGACCAATGATAAAGCAATGAATATGGCTGACTGTATCAAGCGTAAAGTTGACTAATTCACCACTTTCAGAAGAACCAACAGGAATAATCATTGCTTTATCAATTGGTTCAAAGCCAGAATCCAGCATCATATTATAATCCACGCTGGCAGCTGCGACCAATGGCACTTCAACCCCTTTATTAATATAATTAAAGCAAGCCTTTGCCAAAATGGGATTGTCAAGAATAGGAGTACAACGAATAAAAGCATTCTTGGTGTAGTTTCCATAGTTCTCTGCATCCAATGTCTGATAGGAATTTGTCATTGCCAACAAAGAGTCATCATCTCTATCGCTCTTACAATCCACATTGTTCATTAAGATAAAATAAATTCCTCCTTTGTGACCATTTTCAAACAAAGGTCTCAACTCTCGCATTTCATTAAGGCATTTCTGATAATCTGTTATAACAACAATATCATATGGTACAGCAACATTTTTCTTGCTTTCGTTGTATCTTACTACATCACCATACTCTTCAAGAACCTTCACCATTTTCTCGCGGAGAGTTTCTTGGAGTTGTGTCCATTCTTGAGGGCCACTTATTAACTTATCGTATAGTTTATTATCTAGATTACGAGTTAGAGACGAAGCCTGTGCAGAGAATGTCAAATCAACAAAATGAAGTTTAAAACTCTTGTGTGGAAGAGACAACAGGATATTGATAATATGCTGATTCAGACAATGTATTCCTTTTTCAATTGTCCCATCACTATAGTTTATGACAAAATTCTGGCCTTTATTTCCTTTTTGCCACTCCATAATAGTAGGAGTCTCGAAAACGGTATTATCTATTATATCTACTGTATGCTGACCATCAGGTAAATAGGGTACAGCAACTTCCTCTTTTACATTGTCTCTAATCTGATTAAAGATTAGTTGCATTTCTTCTGCTCCTGCTTCAATATTAAACTGAAAGAGAGGCAGGAAGATATTTCTTACATCATCTATAATGTTGTTATCAGCACTACCTGATACATCTTTATTTGTTGTAGTCGCATATAAGCTATTTGCCAAATGCTCAACTAACAACTTTATTTGATTAATCGTTTTCATTATACCCTCAAATTAATACTTATTCATATAAGAAAATGCAATAACTTATTTCACCACAATGATTTCATCATCCTTAAATGTATGATGAATATAGTCAATAGTAATGTCGATATTTTTAGTATCCAAAATATTATTCATATTGTCATATAATGACATACTTGCTTCATAGTAATATCGACCATCCTTTTTTAAGCCAAATTGAAAGCAGCTTATACTTATTTGGAAATCATTCCATTCTCCATTATCATAGTTAGGTGTCAGCGATACAGTCCCTTCAATGTGATTGCCTACTCCTAATGGACTTAACTTCAACATTATCTTGCACGTTTGTCCACTATACCCATTTGTTACAATATTACTATGAATATAGATTCCGAGTTTAGATGTAAAATTGTTGGTAAAGAGTTCGTTCATAATGCTGTTCTTCGTATCCCATGTATTATTAAACATCCCATCAAATGATTTTGCTGCAAGACACCCTGTATTATCAGCCCATGCTTTTATAATTTGCCCACCTATCTCATGTTGATGGTCAGAAACAGTGTCATTCTGTACCTCGTTACATCTCTGTTCTTCTTTATGTCTCTTTTGGAAATCTAATACTTCTATTTTTTTTCTTTGCCTTTCTTCTTCCTCTTCTTGAAGTCTTTTTAGACGTTCAGCCTCTTCCTCTTGGATTCTCTGCAAGCGAATACGTTCTTCCTCTTCCAGAACTTTTCTTATAGACTCAACAACTTGAGAAACTGATGCCTGCCAATCTTGCTTACATGTATTTATATTAATCTTGTTAAGATTATCAATACCTGTTCTAGAAGATATATTTTGTTTTTCTACTAACGAATCACCATTAATATCTATTACTTCAAGGTCTCTTGAAGTTTTTATAGCATCCTCAATTTCTATCAATTGTTCTTTGACATATATATACAAATGATTACTACTATCAATATTCCCTTTCAATAGCCATTTTTTTGCAGAATAATAATCTCCTATGCTGGAATAATTTTGGGCCACTTCAAGGCATAATGGTTCGTCGTTACAAATAGTTGCTAACTTTATACAAGCATCGATCTTAGAAGGGCCACCTCCAATATATTCATTAAGTATTTGCGATATTTCCTTATTGAGTACGTCATCCGGTAATCCAATCTTCTTGAAATAATCAATCAGATTATTCCTCTCTTCATAAACCTTTGTTATATAATCTTTCTTATCACTACCTTTTATATCTGCTGCATTTGCATACCTTTTAAATGCCTCTGAATAATCCCCCTTACATTCAGAAATAAAACCTAATAATCTCTTGGCATCAGGATCATCACCTAGTGATTGATAACTAAAATACTTACTTGCTTCCTTGAAATCTATAGGAGTATCAATGCCAAACATATGTATCATACCCATTTGGAAGCAAGACAAAGCATCTCCGCCCACAGCTTTCGCTTTAATATCAGAGCCATTCGCCAATGTCTGAATGACTAAGTCTTTAATATCTGTTACGTATTTCTCCATATTGTATGATTTGATTTATTCACTATATTTCCTATTATATTTTAAACTTACTCCAATCTACTATGTGTTTTCTCATGACATAGCAATCTAAGTTACTTTGATAATCGGCATTTTGTTGAACCATATCATCTTTCATCGCTTCTATAATATCTTTCTTTCTTGAATAGTCTTCGTCATTATCAGTCTCTATCAATGCAACGACATAAAGCCATGAATTACTGTCCAAATAATCCCTTTTAGAGAAATCAGACCATATAGTCTTTATCTTGCTTATACTATCATTTGAATGAAAATACTTCAATTCTAATGCAAAGGAATCTTGCATATATTTGAATCCCTTTAAGGTATTTTCTGTAGCATTTTCCATCCCTTCTTTTGTAAGTAAAAGAATATCAACGCGAGAATCTGGACAATTCCTATTATCAGCATAATGCGATACTTGTGTATGGACAGTAAAGTCGCCTTGTTTTGGCATCTGATAATCTCTATGCCCCAATCCATTCATAATACTCCAACTTACCAGCCTTTCCAAATCTGCCTCAGAGAGAACAATTTCAGGTTCTTCCTCTAGTTTTAGAGCACAATTATCTAATGCTCCTTTGATAAGTTCTTTCAATTCTGATAATTCCATATCTTATAGTTTTCAGTTATTATAGCCACAATAAAAAGAAGGATGAGTTTATCTGCCATTCTGCTAATAGGTCTTCAATATCGTCAGAATGACTTAGTTTTTAACTGAAGTAATTATATTCCATAAAACGTATATTATTTATTCTTTAATAGTAAATTGGGAATTGCAGCATTCATTCTTGTTACAAATTCATACTGATCGTCTGTTACACTTAATATTTTCAACATAGCATTTACAATACGTTGCTGTTGTTCTGACAAATCATGATATTCAACAGCAAATAATAGTGTGTCAGAAATACATAAACTATAAAGAGGTCTACCTATTTCATCTGGCAGTTCTTTGATATAGTTCGAGAACAAAGACATTTTTCTCGCATCGCCAATAATCGATTCTAAATTTGATTCAAAGTCATCAAACCATTTCATATAAAGTATGCAATTTGTTTTAGGTTTAGCCACAACGATAAGAAGTGTGTGCCTATCGCTATCCCTAGTGATAGGTTTGGCCATATCACTATAGAGAAAGCTAAACGCTTCCTATGTCATGTCTGTGACGGATTATCCGCCACGAATGCAAAAATAAGCATTTATTTTTAAACGACATTCATTGTGAGCTATAATTTTTGCAAAATTACTCATTTTTCTTCAATTTAGTAGATTCCTACTGTTTTTTTCTTCATATTTGTTCATTGAATGTTTTTAATACACTATTTACTCGACAATGATTGTCTTTGTGGAAAAGTCGGAATAAACAACTATCTGCACTCCTTTGTCATAGGGCTTACATGGGTGACCTGAGAGGTTGTAACGAGCGACTTCCTCAACTTCACCATTTTGTTCTTTGGCATTTGCAGTGATAGCTCTAACTGCTGACACATCGTTTCCCTCATAGTAGATACCCTGGAGAGAGATGCATCCAGAGAAAGCATTTTCGCCAATGAAACTGACTGTCTCAGGGAGATAGATTTCCTGAAGATAACTCGCCCCCTCGAATGCACCTTTGGCAATACGACGACAATTAGGGTGAACATGATAGACGGTATTCCTGCTTCCTGCTGGATATCTAACCAAAATCCAGTCCTTGGTTACCTCATAGCCAACAGCATAAAGCACACCATCAATGGTCTTGTATTTGTTCATATAAGTACCATTGATATAGCCAGTTGTGAACTTATCAATCGTCTCAATCTCCTGGGCATTGCCCCTATGACTCATCGTAAAGACAAGTAATAGTAATAAACAATATCTCATACCTTTTTCTTATTTAGCATCCATCAGCTTTGCGCTTGGCCATTGTATAGCAGCCAAAGGAATCTCTCAGATATAGTTCTGGGAACAGATAGCCATCGATATGGAGGGAAATGTTATTTCCTTTTCTAGAGAAGCGAAGTGTATTGCCATAATAGGCATAGTCGTAGGTCTCTGTGTACCATTCAGTATCACGCTGTTTAGCCATCGTGATATCAGCCTTTCCATTCGACATAAACTTGATT
>OCTW013430623.1_pt1 | contig 12989 bp, 10 predicted proteins | sample 1539671 | NCBI WGS metagenome assembly OCTW01 (sample SAMN02144230, study PRJEB22623) | gut metagenome | biome: sheep rumen | host: Ovis aries | place: New Zealand | reverse complement strand
TAAAGATCCCTGAATGATATTAAAGAATACTACGATTCCACCAACGACACCATAAATTCCATAATCATCCTCACCCAATGCATTCAAGATGACTCTACTCGTATATAGAGCCACCAACATTGAGAATGCCATCCGAAGATACAGGAAAATAGTATTCTTGGCTATACGTTTATTTTTCTGTGATTCAGTTTCCATTTAAATGCTATAGGAAAGACTTCAATTCCTGTATTAGTACATCCGTATTTCTCTCAACACCCTTATAATTCATATGATAATCAGTATTCCAGGCACAAGAATCTGGCATCATATATAGTTTTCTGATTTGGAGTTGTAGATATATCCATATTATTCAAAAACTGTTTATTTAGTATTCCTGGAATGTAAAGAATGAAACACCTAAGGGCATTGCCCAATTTAGACCAAGCATTACGAAATGTAACCCTATTTGCTCTATTCCTCAACCATTATATGCTGAAAAACCTTAAGTTTTATTCAAACTCTTTGTAAAATATTAAAAAATATATTCAAAACATAAGCTATACCATTTAGATGCTTTGACCACAGCCAAATAAATACAGAAGAAGTCCTACCTACTTTGAAATCAGAAAATTGCCTAATTGGCATAAAAGCAGAAAGTTCTTTTATCTCTTGTAAATAATTACTATAAGACAACAGCATGGCATTTTTCCCACCTTCAATAACTGTTTGTGCGTCTAAAATATGTTTGAATCTAGCAATCATTTGGTTTGTAGCTCCAAGATTACTAACAACATTTAATAAGAATTTTTTGTGAAGCTCCCGTCGTTGGAAATAATTTGATATGTATTTCGGGGTATGTGATTCAGAATTAGGATTAACAGTCCAACAATAATAGGAACCGGGAACAATAAGTAAATGACGACACGCACCTAACGTTTGTCCAATAAATAACCAATCATCTTCATAATCTACATTAGAAACAAAGTGTAAGTTGTTATTTTTTATAAAATCTAATTTGAAAATACAATTCCAAACCGTTCCAGGTAAGACCCTAAGACAACGTTCCGAGGCGTCTGATGGCGTAAAGACTTCAGGACAAAAAAGCATTTTTGCCAAGTCAACACATTCTTCATGATTATAGCTTCTTTCTTCTATAAATGATTGTTTACATTCTATTATTCCCTTAGTAGAAACTGAGTGGTTTGCTATTAACATGTCAGCAAAATACTCTTCCATTTTATCAATAAACGAAGAATATCCTTCAAGCACTACGTCATCTTGATCCAAAAACGTAACGTATTTTCCACTACAATTATTCAAGCCAAACTCTCTTGCAGATGCGATTCCACCATTCTCTTTAGACAATACAACTATATTTGAATACTCTTTGGATAATAACTGAGCTACAGAGAGACTATCATCTGTAGATCCGTCATTTACTATCAGAACCTCAACAGATAAGCCTTTGTTCTTCTCTTCAATTGAATGAATTGCATTTCGAAGATACTTTCCTCCGTTATATAATGGTACGATAACTGATATTATTTTCATAGAAAAAACAATTGAGTAAGCTTATAAATAATCGTTTATTGTATCAAACAATTGGATTCAGAATTAATCGGATATAATTATCACAATACCGTATTAAAGAAAAAAAATACAGTGCTTTAGAAATATATTACCTTGGTTTCTTCGATACCGCAGATGGAGAGGATTGGAAACCATCGGTTTTCGCTGATTGCGTTTTTTCGTTGATTGGACAGATTGGGTATACATATCAATCCTTGTAGTAGATACTGGATATACTTGTCGGAAACGTTGCCCATCTCACTTTTGTCGTATATGCAGAGTAGTGTTAGCTCATAAATATCATCGTTCAACATATTCAAGGTAAAAGTAATGACACACGCATACCTCCACTTTTATCGCCCCCTTTGGAAGCAACGCTAAAACGAAACTTCCTTATGCCATTACAAAGACTAACACCCTGAAAAGGATTATTAGTAATGCCGGAAAGAAATAAGCGGAAGTCCTCAACCAATGAATGGTACTTTTTCCTAAGGCGCTCAAACTCGGGATGGGTATATACAAATACGTTCATGCTTCGTCTTGTGCTAATTCTGATAAGAAATCATCTGCTAAACGACCAACGTGGGTATGGTTTAAGGTTGCTGTACGCACTTCTTTAGCAGCCTTCTTGATAGAATAAGCAAGGAGTGAAACTGACTTTCTCTCTTCTGGAGAAAGTTGCTCATGTAATATAGTTGAGATTGCATCATTGATAGAGACATCTTCTTCAAGAACTCGCCGACGGAATAAAGGGCGTAGCCAAAAATCGATTGGTAATGTATGAATACCAACTACAAAGATGGCTAGAATGAATTTTAAAACATCAAAACGTTTGCCATCTACGCTTATGTAATCAGAACTAGCAAATGTTTGTATCATTGCTTTATATGTACTCTTTGTAAGACTTATCGGTATCAAATAAAAGCGTATGTTTCTCCTTGATATAAAATTTATGATAATCGCCATAAAGAACTTTCAAAGCATGATCATAGCCTTTCGCTACTGGAATTTTTAGAAATTCAAAATCCATCAAAATAGATTCGTTATAATCGTCGAATGACATAATATTCGCTTCTGGCGGATAATACATCAACATGGCAACTTGCTCTGTTTGTTGCGAATTGTATTGTTTACACAAAACGTTTAGTTCCGAATATTCACGAAGGAAATCTGATAAGTGCTTCTCACGTCGTTTTGACAACAACACATACATCATTTTTTTTATGTTACGCTGTACAATTTTTTTTGATTCTGAAAAAACACCTATCTTTCTCCCTTCCTTAATAACTGAAAGTCTCTTTTGTTTGACAGATGCGAACAATGCTGTTCTTTCGTTTTCATCATCAGGAATTCTATCAACAGGGAAAATATCAATAAAAATGCCTTTATTATAATCTGTAACACTATATTTTTCCTCTGGTGACAACGCTGTCGTTTCTGAGTTTCTCAATTTACAGCAAAGAAATCCCATCCCAGGATCTGTGTATTTAGATTGAAAGAAATAAGGACTCTTAAATTCTTGAGGGGCAATTTCTAAAAGTTTGTCATAGTCATCACGAAACATTTGCACATCTAAGTCATCGTCCCAAGGAATGAAGCCTTTGTGTCGGACTGCTCCCAACATTGTCCCCCAACTTGCTTGATAATTCAGATTATGTTTTTTGCAAACTCTATCGAACTCCACTAGTAAATCCAACATTACAGCCCATACTTTTTTCATTTCGGATGAAACCAGATAACCACATCTTATTTCTTCATCAAGAAATCCTTCTGGCAATTGTATTTTTAAATCTACCATATTATTTTAGCAATTAATTATAAAACTATTTTACAATCTGGGTATAAACCGAGGCTACGTTTCCCATTCCCAAGTAAACAGGATTATTCTTCAGGCGCACAGTATTTACAGACTTGGAAAGAATTTCAATATCACTACTTTTGCCAGTTGAAATAGTGCGAACCATCTCCATTTCTTCCATCATTTTTCGGAAATTTACAATAGCATCCATCGGAGAAGGAAAGCCCATTGAACATGATATCAGAGCAAAAACAGAATTAAGATACTGCACGCCTCTGCTGTCAACACACTTATCTATATTACCCAACATATACTCCCAAATAACAGGCAAGCAAACCGCCACTGCATGGCCGTGAGGAAGACCATAAAGAGAAGTAAGTTTATAACTAAATGCATGTGGTGCAGTTGTCTGGGTAATGCAGATGGCACGACCTGCATAGTTAGCCGCTTCCATGATATGCTCGGCAGCTTCATCCGTGTTCTCAAAGATATACTCTCGCCACCACTTCATGATAGTTTCAACGGCTATTTTGGAATACCCTTTGCTCTCATCGGTAGAATTGACAGACCACCAGGACTCTATACCCTGACATAATGCATCAAGCATGGTGCATTTCTTCTGGTACAGAGGAAGTGTCTTCAGTACTTTGGGCTCGAGAATTGCCACATTGGGAACAATACTATCATGAGTGACACTCTGCTTCTTTCCATCATAATAGATGACGGCATAACGGGTTGACTCACTGCCAGTTCCTGCTGTCGTGGGTATGGCTATGAGTTTCACTCCAGTATCTTCGTATTCTTGCTCTAAATAGAGTCTGTCTTTCTGCATCTTGCTATAGAGCTTGATACACTTGGCTACATCCATAGAACTACCACCACCAACAGCCAAAATGGTATCACACTTAGTTATGTTGAACAGATCCACACCCTTACAGACATCCTCATAAAGCGGGTTAGGAGTGAATTGGTCAAATTTGACATATGGGACAGGCATACGCTCTATTTCTTCCCTTATATTCAAATAAGGAAAAGAACTGTCGCACACCAAAAGGACCTTCGAACTACCTTTTAGAGTTTCTGGTAGGTGTCTAATACCATGTAATATTTGTTGCATGACCATCAATCTTGCAAAAACGACATCAATGCTTCTTTGTTCTGGATTGGAGTGGTGGTAGGCCTGCCCAAATCCTTGCGGTTGCCCTTCTTAACGCGAACCTCCAACAATATCGGTCCTCCCAATGTTGAGAGTTGAGTATTGAGAGTTGAGAGTTCTTTTTCCAATTCATCCCTGCTACTAACACTTAATGCAGCCTTGTAGCCGGCAGCACGGGCAATAGCAGGGAGGTCTATGCTAAGGCCAACAGTGGGCTGACCGCCAACGCTGTCATGAGCTCCATTATTGAATATTACATGAATGTAATTCTGAGGCGCCTTGCTGGCGACAATAGCCATACTGCCCATATGCATGATGGCAGCACCATCGCCATCGAAACACCACACACGGCGCTCTGGTTGTGCCATTGCAATACCGAGAGCTATCTGAGAGGCATGCCCCATACTGCCTACGGTCAGGAAATCGCGTTCATGACCTTGGTGCATAGCTGTGCGATATTCAAACAACTCACGGCTGATCATACCCGTAGTGCTGACTATGACATCTTTCTCACCCAGTGCAGCAGCAACTGTCTGTATGGCTTCCTCACGGTTCATAGAGAGGTCATTCTTCTCTACATTCTGAAGTCTATAGTCCTCGAAGGTATCCTTCTCTATCACCAGCGCAAAGACTTCCTTGGTGTTGAGGGCCTTGACTGCTTTGGATATTTGTTTCTCTGCCTTTTCCTCGTCCTTGCTAAGCACTTCATAATTCACTCCCATCACATTGAGCAGGCCAGTGGTAACCTTGCCTTGCTTTACGTGTTGCGGTTCATCGTGAACGCCTGGACGGCCGCGCCAGCCTATCAATAAAAGTACGGGGATGTTATACACCTCGGGATCGGTCAGCGAGGCCAGAGGGTTGATGATGTTGCCCTCGCCACTGTTCTGCATATAGACGCAGGCCGCCTGACCTGTGGCCAGATAATGGCCTGCGGCAATGCCTACCGCGGCACCTTCATTGGCAGCGATGATATTGTGTCGTGCATCGCAGTGGTCTGTGATATAAGCACATATATTCTTCAACAAAGAGTCTGGAACACCGGCAAAACAGTCGATGCCGTTCTCTCTCAGCTTCTCAATAAAGAATTCTGGTCTGATCATTATTGTTCTGGGATTAACGTTATGATTTCCTTAATGGACATGCACTTGTCATCGCATTCCTTGGCACGGTGATTTTCAAGAATGGTACGAGCGGCATCCTGCATGGCAGGGAAGCCTGTGCGGGTGAGCTGGTTAGCATAGATAACAACATTGACTCCCCTATCCTTAAACTCCTGCTCGGTAACGGTATTGAAGGAAGTCGGAACGACTACTATAGGAGTGGTGGTATTCTTCTCACGGAACTTCGCCACGAACTCAAAGATTTCAGCTGGATCCTTTTTTCGGGAATGAATCATGATGGCATCGGCACCAGCCTCGGTGAAAGCAAACGCACGTTCCAAAGCATCGGACATGCCTCGTTCAAGGATCAGGCTCTCAATACGGGCACAGATCATGAAGTCCTTCGTCTTCTGGGCTTTTTTGCCTGCCTTGATCTTCTCACAGAAATCGGGGATAGATGCTTGGGTCTGCTTGACCTCAGTTCCAAACAAGGAGTTTTTCTTCAAACCTGTCTTATCCTCGATGATGACCATTGACACTCCCATGCGTTCCAAAGAACGGACGGTGTAGACGAAATGTTCTGTAAGTCCACCTGTGTCACCGTCAAAGATAATAGGCTTGGTCGTCACTTCCATGATGTCATCGATGGTGCGGAATCGGGAGGTCATGTCAACGAGTTCAATATCAGGCTTGCCCTTGGCTGTGGAATCGCAAAGGGAGGATATCCACATGGCATCAAACTGGTAGGTCTTTCCGTCCTGAAGTACTTTCGTATTCTCAACTATCAGACCCGTAATACCGCTATGGGCTTCCATTGCCGTCACAAGCCCTTTCATGTTGATGAGCTTGCGGAGGCGACCGCGACGGATATCGGGCATGGAAACTTCTGCACGGTGATTCGCATCGAGTTCCTTATACTTGGGATTGTTGCTGTAGGGATATTCTATCAGTTTGCCGCCATACTCTTCCAACACGGAACAAACTTCCTGACGGATAGGTTTCTGGAAGCCCTCGCACCAGTCGTCACCATGTACGACATAGTCTGGTTTCAGGGCACGAAGATTATCTGCATAGGATAATGTTTTCTGCTCAACTACACGTTCTACACCTGCGATATTCTCAATCAATGCCTTTCGCTCTTCAAAAGGGATCAGCGGGAAACGCTTATAGCTGGCAACAGCTTCATCGGAGAGAATACCAATGATAAGACGGCCAAGGCGCTTGGCCTTGTTGATGATGGCTACATGGCCGGAGTGGATGTATTCTGTGGAGAAGCACATATAGACCGTACGCTCGTTTACCTCTGCAAGCTTCTTGCTTACGGCCTCCAAATCCTCGGGGGTGTCAATCTCGGAACAGAGCATATCCTTGACATCACAAGGATATATCTTACATTGGTCAGAAACCTCGTTGAAAGCATTCTCCGCATAACACTTACGATTATTGGCATCGCAATAGGCTTCTATCCTGTCGAGCCAGACCAGCCAGTCTTCCTTATTGATTTTGTACAAAGGCTGGGCGGCCATGGCATCATCGAAGAACTCTATGCCTATCTTGTCGATCCGCCCTTCCTTGATGACTGCCTTGAAGTCTTTTTGAGGTAGAGGAAGAGTGCTGCTGACAGCCATACAGCTATTCTCGCTTTCCAACAAAGTTTCCAACACGAGATTCTCAAATACCAAATCGCCATGCATCAAGAGTATGTCATCGTCTCTTAGAACATCACGGGCGCAAAAGATGCTGTAGATGTAATTTGTTGTGTCATAAATAGGATTGTTGACAAAGGTAAACTTAAGTGGAAGATGCAATACTTCACAATAGTCAACCAACACTTTGTCATAATAACCTGTCGTAATGACAACTTCAGAAATGCCAAAAGAGACCAACTGCTTCAATTGACGGCTCAAGATGGTATTCTTATGTGAAATCTCTGTCATGCACTTTGGATGTTCCTTCGTGATGACACCCATGCGATGACCTAGACCAGAATTAAGTATTAATGCTTTCATTTATAAAAAAATGTTCTTGATTTATATAAAGCTGCGAACTGCGTTTAATACGATAAAGAGTAGCTAAAGAAAGATCGTTGAGATACATGCATCTTTTCCCCTATGCAATCCGGATACCCCAATCATAAACGGTTTGGATGACGGGGATGTCGACATTATTCTTCTGTACTAAATCTACGATATACCACATGCCATAGGGGAAGTCTTCAGTGAAATAGCGACTATGGAAATCAGGAATGAAGCCATCTGATGTCTGGATCATCGGAGATAATATACCCTTAAAAGCGGGGATGTCATGGAACTTCTGCGTCAAAGACTCCGCATCCGAACACTCATAATAGTCGAGAATAGTTGGAATAGCACCCTCTCGAATATGCAAGGCTCTCAACAAGTTTTGGAATTCATTGTCCATCAGGAGTAGTAACTCCGATGCTTCAAGAGTCCAGTCGCTATAGAAGAAAGGATTCTTTTCGTAAACAACACCGGGATGCCAATCTTTCCACATCGTGTAAAGACGGGCAGGATGGAGCAAGGGATTGCTGTTAGATAGACTTACTTCATAGTAACTATCCATGAGAACGATTGGGACGTCAAACAATTTCTGAAGGGTATCACAAATATGCTGCTTATCGTTTGTTTGTTCAATAGCAACGGAGAGGCTTTTCTTGTAGCCTTTCAGTGCTGCACGGCTACCATATTCCGTGATGCGGGAGATGAAGGGTACACGCTGGAAACCAAACAGAGGATTATGGGGTAGAATCTTCATGGCCTCGAAAAAGAATCCTGTGCTGGAAACAACACTACCTACCCAAACATTATCGGTGATGTGGGGTGCTATCTTCTGCAAAGTCGGATGAATGGCATAGCCAGGAAGACAAAGCAAAACAATATCGACACCCGAGAGAACTACAGCAGGAACAGATGAGACACAGGAAAGATGACCATGATAAGTTTTCCCGTCGGGATCATCAATCTCTATCGTTGAGTTCCATAGGTCGGGGTGGGTTGTCAGCAGATTGACCTCCACATCAGGCTGTGCAGATAAGAATCCAGCGCAGACATGACCCAAGTTACCGCCACCACAGATACAAATCTTCATCATGAATTTGTACTATTTGACTATTCTGCGTTATTATCTCCAATAACGCGGCACGCCGCGTCCCTACAAAAGGCGGTTTCTATATCAGTGACTTTAACGCGTCAATGAGACGAGTATTGTCTGAATGGTCACGCACGGCAATTCTCATGTATTGCCCGTCTCGAAGACCTGGTTTGCCAGAACAATCACGGGTAAGGATGTTGAAATTCTTCATAACCTGAATGACAACCTCGCGCGCTGTAAATGGAGGAAGAACCTCACAGAGGAAATAATTTGCCTGAGAAGGCATGACGCGAAGGAAAGGTATCTGACGCAGTTTCTGTTCGAAATCGGCTCGTTCAGCAACAAAACGGGCGCAGGCTTTCTGGTAGTCGCGCTCGTATTTGGTGTAGATCTGCATGTAGAACTCTGCAAAGGAGTTTAGGTTCCAGATGGACACTCGCTGCTTCATTTGGGAAATGAGGACCTTATCTGCGGAGGCAAGAACGCCTAAGCGGAGGCCAGGAACACCAAATGACTTGGAGATGCTCTTCATGACCACAAGGTTTGGATGATTCTCAAGAATGGAATCGCTCAATAGGGATGCCGTAGCATAGTCCTCGCAGAAGTCAACAAAACTCTCGTCGACAACGAAGCGCATGTCATTCTGAGCACACCAGTCAGCCAAACGGAGCACATCTGCTTTAGGAATGTAGTTGCCAGAGGGATTGTCAGGATTGATGAGCAACAGTGTGTCTACAGGATGAGCACCAAAGAAATCGATGAGGTCGTCAGCAGAATAACAGTATTCATCATTTTGCGGAACGAAGGTAACCTGACGAGAGTTGTCAAAACGGTTGGGATACTCCTCGAAAGTGGGACGAATGAAGCCTACTGTCCCTTCCATATGTTCCATCAGCGCACTAATGAGCTCCGCCGCACCATTGCCAGGAATAATGTATTCCTCGCTAACCCCATAACACTTGCTGGCAAGCAGGGAGTTGACTTTCATGCCAGAAGGGTACTGAGTGAGCAATGTCTTGAACTGTGACTGCATCTCGTCGATGAGTTTCTGGGGCGGGAAATATGGATTGACGAGATAGCAGAAGTCGAGCATCTGCGGGAAGCGCCAATAACCGCCGAAACGTCCATAGTACTTACGGAGCAGGTCCTTCTCATCAGCAAAAATGGCTTCAGCAATGTCAAGATCTTGTTTATCGTCAATCTCGTACCACTTCTCATGTGTAAGAGGAAGTGCTTTCAGCGAGTGGTCGTTGAGTGAGGTGATGATGCGAAGTACATTCTCATAGTACTCGTTATTGCCAACAGCTGTACAGTAGGCCTCGAGGAACGGGACATACTTGGTGCGCGAGAACTCCTTGGAGAACTTATAGATATTGACGGTCTTATAATACGTGTCAACCTCCTTAAAGGAGAAGGCTTCCTTGGACACGAAATCGACAATATTTTGTTCGTCATCTAAACGTACCATCGTGCCATCCATCCAACTCTCGTACTTAGCCACTAATGCCAGATTGGGATATGGATTGTTGAGCAAAAGTTGGAATAGACCATCATCATAGATGAGATCACTCTCTATGAGAAGAGTATCATCCTCCTGCAACTGCTGCTTGGCCAAGGCTAACGAGTAGATGTTGTTAGTCTTGTCGTAGATAGGATTCTCAACGTATTCAATAGGAAAATGGTTGTCATAACGATGACCAAGGTAGTCGATGAGGTTCTGTCCCTGATAACCAACGACAATGACAACACGAGTAAGCCCCAACGGCGAGAGTTGTGTCAGAACGCGGTCAATAAGGCGCACACCGTTGACAGGGAGCATACACTTGGTGTTATCCTTGGTGTATTCCCCCAAACGGCGCCCCATTCCTGCGGCTAAAATAATTGCTTGCATACGAAGTGGCACTAAGTGCCGTTAAAAGTTCAAAGTTCAAAAGCAGCAAATCTGCGGTTCAAGAGTTCAATAACAGAGGCACATAACATCATTTCCCTAAAGAAACGCAATTTGGTTAACTTAGGGTGAAAAGTCACACAAATAGACGAAGTCTTAGAATGACCCTTGACTATTAGATGCCTCCGCCTCAGAAGACGCTGGGTCTTCGCAGATTTACAAAATAATCAGTTGTATTTTGTTATATAACGATGCAAAGATACTAATTTTTTATAAAATAAAAAGGATTGACAGGGAAAAAATGAGCAAAACGGGGCAAAATGCTTGATTTTGGTCAAGAAACAGAGCCCTTTGGGCGGTTGAGAAAGGTTCTTGCTCCGATAAACACTACGCAAGCGCCCTGCGGGTTGAGCGGAGAAGGGTTGAGAAAGGTTGAGAAAGGAGGCGCTGGCGCTGTTCAAAAGCACTATAAAAAGGCTCATAACTTGCCGCGCCTACGGCGGAAATTTTACAAATTACATTCAAAATTAAACAAGGAAATGGATGCGTTAGCAAGGTTTTGTAAACTAAGACTGTCAGAGAAGTAGTAAATGACAAGCTTGTTTGTCTTTACGATACTTTGTCAGCAGAAGGATATATAAGCATCCCTTCATTTTGTTTTTTTGGAAAATTCTGTATAAAATTTTGTGCAATTTCCACGCAAGCGTGCTTATTTACATGTCCTAAGGCTTTACACGCTGCGGAGCAGTCTATTCAACGTGATAGCTTGCGATGGACTTGAAGCCATTCAAGAAGTCGCGGGCAGGCATTCGCTTTTTGCCAGCGAGCTGAAGATCGAGGACCTCGAGCCATTCGTCGGTGGTTGCGACGAAGAGGCGGGACTTCTCAACGAGCAGACTTCCTGGAGTAGCGGAACACATACGACCAGTCTTCTGAGTTTTGAAAATCTTTACATCGACAGGAGTTGCTGAAATGGTCGCGTCGGCATTTGGAACAAGGGTGGTCCAAGCAGTGGGAATTGGGGAAAGACCACGCACAAAATCGTAAATATTTTTAGCAGATTGACTCCAATCAATTCGACAGGTTTCCTTAAAAAGTTTTGGTGCAAGTTTTAACTGAAACTCGGAACTAGAAGATTGAAATTCGTTCGTTATGAATTCATCCTGAGAAGTACTGGTTACCAATCCATTATGAGAAATGATTAAATTAACAGTTTCAATGGCAATTTCGGAACCTAGGTGCATCAATCCTTCGTAGACATATTCGACATCAGCTTCATCAGGAATGTTAAACTTTTTCTGCAAAATTATCCGACCGGTATCGATATCATGATCAAGGAAAAAAGTGGTCACGCCGGTCGTAGTTTCACCATTGATGATAGCCCAGTTGATGGGGGCAGCACCACGATATTGCGGAAGGAGGGCAGCATGGACATTGAAAGTGCCGAAACGGGGCATCGCCCAAACAACCTCAGGGAGCATGCGGAAAGCGACAACCACTTGTAGGTCGGCATCGTAGGAACGAAGTTCTTCAACGAAAGCAGGATCTTTCATCTTCTCGGGCTGCAAGACGGGAAGTCCAACGGAAAGGGCATACTCCTTCACAGCAGGAGCACGCAACACTGATCCGTGACGTCCAACAGGCTTATCGGGCTGGGTCACCACGGCTACAACGTTATAGCCACCTTCAACGAGCGCACGAAGGGTTTCCACTGCAAACTCGGGCGTACCCATGAATACTATCCTCAAATCTTTCTTTTCCATATTCTCCTAAGGGTTTAATGGGCATAAAGGGGAGTGGAAGGGCTTATTTTGCACCCTCAATCTGATTTCGGGTGCAAAGGTAATAAAAATAGTTGAGAGTTGAGAGTTGAGAGTTTAGAGTTTTTTGCAGGATGATTAAAATCATTCATTTTTTGTTATTATTGTTCTTTCTACGCTTCGCTAACTCACACAGATCTTTACAGTTTCTAGTGTCTAGTGTCTGGTTTCTGGTTTTCTTATGATGATTTCATTTTGCTCACAAAATAGCTTTATTCGAGAATAAAGGTAGGTTTTATTGTTTGAAGAATACTGAAAGTGTACTTTCGGTTATCTTCCAACAATAGAACTATCATCATAAGAAAAAGATCTGTAAGATTCGATAGATCTGTGTGACATTATTGAAAGCTTGGTCGTCGCTCTGCTCCTCAAAATCATTCAAACATTGGAATAAAAAACCATTCAGGTATAGAGTTGATAGATTATAGAAAAAGTTTTTCTTGAGATTTTGAGGCCTTAGGTCGACCAATATAACAGGGTCGCTTCGCTCAAAATCATTCAAAAATCAAGAAAAAAATCATTCAAATAAAAGTTGATAGATTTTCGAAACAGATTTTCTTATAAT
>OCTW013371116.1_pt1 | contig 12995 bp, 11 predicted proteins | sample 1539671 | NCBI WGS metagenome assembly OCTW01 (sample SAMN02144230, study PRJEB22623) | gut metagenome | biome: sheep rumen | host: Ovis aries | place: New Zealand | reverse complement strand
ACCATCGTGTGCAGACTTCATCATACGGATTGTTAGGTTGTGGTAGACCTGAGAGGGAGTATGCGAGGTCTGCGCACAACTTTTTAATAAGGTTAGTACAGGCTTCCTTGTTGGGAAAAAGAACAGTATAAAAATAGTATTAACTTTATAAACTAACAAACGTTATGAAAAAAATTACTTTACTAAAATCGATGCTCCTGCTATGCGCCCTCGTAGCAGGTAGTGGAAGTGTGTGGGCAATTGGTATTTATGAGAAGGTGACTTCTGCTACAAATCTTACAGATGGCACATTTTTGATAGTATATGAAGGTACTGGAGATGGACATACTGGTGCTGTATGTTTTAATGGTTCATTAACCACTTTGGATGCGGGAAAGAATGGGATAAGTGTCACAATCAATGAAGGCGTTATTGTCGGTAGTGATGACATTGATGCAGCAACTTTCTCTGTTAATGTAACAAATAAAACTCTTTTGAGTGCCTCCGGTTTATATATAGGAATAAACAGTTATGGTAATGGTTTAAAAACGTCAGAAGATGCATCAACTAATCCTAATGATTATTTAACAATAGATGATAGCGGAAATGCTGTGATAGGACGTAATTTTACTTATAAAAGTAAAGCAGTTACGATGGATTTGCGATATAATTCAAGTGATGGCGATAATAACTTGCGTTTTCGCTTTTATAAAGACAAAGGTCAAAAAGCTATTGCACTTTACAAACTCACCAAAGAGCGTGTTGCTATTACAAGTGCAGGCTATGCGACTTACGTTAGCGACAACGCGCTTAACTATTCTGGCATTTCTGGCTTGACAGCTTATCGTGCAACTGTATCAACCAATAAGGTTAGTTTCAATACTGTCACAGAGGTTCCAGCAGAGGAAGGTGTATTACTGAAAGGCGAGGCAGGAAACTATGATGTTCCTGTAATTGCTTCTGCCTCAGCTATTACTAATGACTTCGTGCGTGGTAATGATGCCGCTGTGCCAAGCAGTGCAGATGGCAAGTACAACTTTATTCTGAACAAGGTTGGAGATGTTGTTGCTTTCTATGCGGCTAATGGACAAACGGTTGCCAAGAATCGTGCATACTTGCAGAGCACAACTGCTCCTGGTGCTCACGGACTTGAGATGAGCTTTGATGACAGCGTTACGGCTATTACTGAAATAAAAGGCCAAAAGACAGAAGGTCGAGGTGAGTTCTATAACCTTGCCGGACAGCGTATGGCACAGCCCACTAAAGGCCTGTACATTGTGAATGGTAAGAAGGTAATTATTAAATAACTATGGAGGACGCAAAGATGAAGAAAGAATATATCAATCCCGCAGTAGAAGTAGTTAAGATAGGAATGCAACAGGTTATTGCTGCATCTCCACTGAATATGGGTGGCGAGAATCCTTTAAGTTCAGAGAACGCAACAGGTGATGCTCTGGGCAAAGAAGACGAGTTCGACTGGTAAATAACCTCCTCCCCCTGCTCTGCAATGGGGCAGGGGGAGGAATTAAAAGAAAAAAAGCAATGAAGACAATTATAAAAATTGGGGTGGCAGCTTTTGGCATAGCAGTATTAGTTTTTGTGATACTCTTTGTCTCTAGCCTCTCATGGGAATATGCTTCGCAAACCAATGCTTTTGGATCGTTGGCATCAGCCCTAATTGCCTTTGGAGTTGCTTTTTATGGTATCTTCCAATACGATAGACACGTAAAGGAGAAGAAGACAGAATTGCTCTGCTCATATAATAAACGATATGCTACAGATGTAAATATTGAAAAAGTTGTTCGCTGGATAATTGCTAATCTTGATGAAAATGGAAAGTTGAGAGAGAATGACCCGTGCGAAAAGAAAGACATTCCAAGTATTTACGAAAAGGAACTTTTCATGCGTTTCTTTGAAGAAATGTACCTGCAGACCTCTCAAGGAAAGATTAACAAAGAAGACACCATACGTCTCTTTTCCTACTATGCGTTGATGTTTGATAAGCATGATAGGTTTCATTCTGACATCACTGACTATGATTCGGATGACTGGCACTACTATCATAAGTTTATCTGTATGATGAAGTGCGAGAAGTATAAAAGCTAGGGTGACAGGCACTGCGTGCAAACAATAAAAAAGAAAGCAAAGCTATATGGCAATAAAATCACTCCCGATATTGCTCTACAGATGGATAATTACGACAACTGCTGTTGTCTTAATACTATTTGCTATCTATAATACAATACGATATTCTATTAATGGACAAATAAAGGAGGGGGAGTTTCTTGCATGGATAAGTGCATTTATTGGTATAGCCAATGCCTTATTTTTATATGCGACTCTTAAATCGCAGAACAATAGTATAGCTTTACAGAATACTGCACGATTTGAAACAACGTTCTTCAATCTTCTTAGTTCTCATCGTCAACTTACAAATGAAATATGTATTTATAGACCAACAGTAGATATTCATAATATTTCAAATGTTGTTCATATTGAGTACAAAGGAAGGGCATTTTTCCCATTTGCGTTAAAGGAAATACATAGAATATATGAAAGCATTACCAAAACAAGCCTTTCATATTATGATCAGAAAGAAGCAGAAAAACGAATGGTTGAATTTAGCAATCGTTCATGCTGTTGCGAAAACGAGAATAATGAAAATGTCGAAATAGAAAAGATATATAAAGCGGAAGAGGAGGCATTGTTAAACTCGTTCTATGATATTAAAGAGGAGGATTTAAAAAATGCACTTGATGCAATGGGACACTCTTTCGTTATCTTTGACAGAAAGATGAAGGTCTATTACGAACAATATGAACGAAGCTTAGTTTCTTTGTTGACATTCATCAGAGATAGTGGCCAAAATACAGATAAGTATATTAATATTGTCAAATCACAAATAGGTTTGGACGAATATCATTTTATTCGATATTTGCTAAGCCCTAACAAAAAGTTGTTGAAATTGATAGTGGATACAGAACTATACATTAGCCAAAATGAAAGAACAGAAGGGCGTCGACTAATGAGATCTAAGTAAACAGTAAAAAAGGAATATGAAACAACAATAGAAACAAAAATATAATTCACATAATTCACTAATTAAAACAAACTAACAAATGAAACAAAAGTTATTTACTTTACTAACGTTACTAGTCTTGTGTGTGACAGGTGCGTGGGCGGTGGATGAAACGCTTTTCTCGATGTCTGTGAAAACTTCAGTCGACAGTGAAGTTGAGACTGATGCAACTGCTGCAGAGGCGGGCACTCCTAAAGCTTATGCTCTTACTTCTTATGCCGACTTCGGTGTTGATGGAACATCTGCGGTCTTTTATAAGACCAGTGATCAAGGGACTAATAAAGCCAAGTATATTGCGAAAAGTTCCACTTGTTGGTTTAGCATACAAAACGGCGGAAATAAAGTGTACTATCAGATTAACCTTACAAAAGCTTTGGCAGTTGGTGATGTAATATCATTCGATGTAAAAGATACTAAAAATGAAAAAAAATTTGGTTTGCTTTTCCATAAGGATGCAGGTCAGACGTCTGGTGTAGGCAGTTATGTTGCTGGTACAAATTCTGGTAGCACCTCCCCCCTGAGTTATACTATCAAAACAGGTGATAATTTGATAGGTCAAACAACAATTTACTTTACTAGAGCAGATGCCACTAGTACAAACTTTAATAATCTAACTATCACTCGTCCAGCGCCATCTGGACCTGAAATCTCTGTGCAGCCTGTTTCTGCCAATTACGCAACAGGAACTGCAGCAACCGCTCTTTCCGTTACAGCAACAGGTACTGGCACCTTGTATTATCAGTGGTTCAGCAATACATCAGCAACTACAGAGGGTGCTGTTTCCGTAAAGGCGAAGTCTAGTGCTGCCGGTGCAGAAGAATATACTCCTTCTACCGTCTCTGCTGGTACCACTTATTATTATTGTGCCGTAACTGATGACAATGGCACTACGAATTCCAGTTTTGCAACTATTGAAGTTGCTGATGCTGCGGCTCCTACAATCTCTGTTAGTGCATCTGCTACAGAAGTCACAGCTGGCACTTCAATTACCTTAACGGCAACAAAAAATGGTGTGCCCACTCCAACTCTGAAATGGTATATAAGTGATACGAATAGCACCTCTGCAGGTTCGGAAATAACTGGTGAGACAGCAGATACATATACTTTTGAAGCTATAGCAGGAACAAAGTATTATTATGCCAAGGCATTTAATTCAGAAGCTCCTGAGGGTGTTGCTTCTAATATCATTACTATCACTGCTGCAGCTCGTACCGGATGTAACCTGAATCAAGTAGTCTTTTCTAATGGTTTTGACGCATTCATTACAGACCCTGTAGGTGCTGTTCATGGTACGATAAAGGCATACTATTTGTCAGGTAGCTCTGCTCCTACTATCACTTCAACTAATAAATCTGGCGGTTCTGAGTATACTTTAGAGGGTAATACCTTTACTCTGACTTCAGAAGATGGAAACACAACAAAGGTTTATGATGTTACCATTGAAACTGTTGAGCCTTATACAGAAGACGGTATGACCTTTAATGGTACCGAGACATGGATAAAAACAGGTAATGCCTTCTCTGAAAGTAAAAAAGGTTGGGTATTCTCTAAGAATGATAACGATTGGACACGTGAAACTCCAGGAAAGAATAGAATATATTTCTTCTTAGGAGCCAATACTTCGGTTACCTTTACTCAAGGAGTTTCTCGTGCAATAAAGGTATATAAGAACGGTTCTTATGTAGCTGATAAAACTGGCACATTTACTGTAGATGGTGAGTCTTCTCCATATATGCTTGCTATAGTTTCAAATCAGACGAGTGGTGATGGTAGTTACAAATCTATCAGTGTAACAGGTGCAGCAACCACAGTAACATCAGTAAACATTACTCCTGCAAAAGAATATATAACTTATGTTCCCACACACGACCTCGATTTCACAAGTGCAACTGAACTGACTGCTTATATTGCAACTGCAGCTACAGCTTCTACTGTAACAATGGCCTCTGTGGATAAAGTGCCAGCAGGAACTCCTATTGTCATTAAGGCTACTGCAATAGGCTCTCCAATTGCTGTAAGTAAGGCAGCTTCAACTGATGACGTTTCAGATAATAAACTGAAGATTGGTGATGGCTTTACCTCTATTGGTGGTGATGGCAAGTATGACTACATCCTCTCCAGCGGTAAGTTCTACCATGCTTCTGCTGGCGTGCTGCCTGCTGGTAAGTGCTATCTGCACCTGGACGCAGCTCCTGAAGCTAATGAGCTGACTATGGACTTTGGCGACGGAGATGTTACAGGAATCAATTCGGTTCTGGGTTCAGAGTTAAAGGTTAATGGTTACTTCGACCTGCAGGGTCGTCAAGTGGCTCAGCCTACCAAAGGTCTGTACATCGTGAATGGCCGTAAAGTTATCATTAAATAATTAATGAGAATTAATGGATAATTAATGGTAATTTGTGTATAATCTAAAGAAAAGAAGAAACAATGAAAAAGTTATATAAGAATCCAGAGATAGCAGTAGTAAAGATTGCTAGCCAGCTACAGATATTGGCAGGCTCTGACCTCGGTATGGGAAGCGGTGATAAGGATCCTGCAACGGAAGCTGATGCTCTCTTCTCTGACGAAGAATTCGAGTGGTAATCAACTCTATTCAACCTCACAGGGGACGAGATCTCCTGTGAGGTTCTCAAATTCCACAGCCAGCCAAAACTTAGCGTTGACAAGTGATACTAAATAATATACATTCAATTCAAATTACAAACATTATGAAACATCTAAACCTATTGAAATCAACACTCCTGCTATTCGCCCTAATAGTGGGAAGTACGTGTGCGTGGGCAGATTCAGAAACGGTGATTTTTTCTGATGTGTACAACGACAAGGACAAGCCTACAAGTTACGATGCTTCAAACTTCTCATTGGCGTATGCGAAGAATGATGGTAGTAACGCTCCGCAATACTATAACACAGGAACCGCTTTACGTCTTTATGCTAAAAATACCATGACGGTATCATCTGTCAACACCATTACGAAAATTGAGTTAACCTTCGGAAGTGGTGAAGGATCGAATGCTATTACCACCAGTGCTGGAACATATGAAGGTGGTACATGGACAGGTAGCGCTACTAGCGTAGTATTTACGATTGGCGGTACAAGCGGACACAGACGAGTGGCAAGCGTAAAAGTCACCTATACTCCAGCAGCAAAGACTGATCCTACTATCACCTTTAGTACTGGTTATGTTCGCATTGGTAAGACTCTTGACTTGAGTACACTATTCTCAAGTAATAGTTCTGGTGATGTAACTTATAGTATTACTGCAGGTGGGAGTTATGCCACTTTGGACGGTTCTGTTCTCACTGGTGTAGCAGCAGGAGATGTTACAGTCAAAGCATCACAGGCAACTACTGCCTTATATAATGCAGGAGAGAAGAGTACAACTGTTACAGTTAAAGATTTAACCCTTTCAAGTATAGCCATCACGACACCACCTGCTAAAACCACATACAAAGAAGGACAATCTTTTGATCCAACTGACATGGTTGTAACCGCAACCTTTGAAGATGCTTCTACGGACGATGTTACCGCTTCCTGCACTTTTATACCAAGTGGAGCACTAAGCACATCAGACACGAAAGTAACTGTAAGCTATACAGAGAATGCTGTAACAAAGACAGCAGAGCAAGCCATTACTGTTAGTCCTCAATCTACAAGCATTTCGATTACCACCAATTATGCATGGCTGGGAACTACCAGCGGTGATAACTTGAGTGATTTTCCAACAGCCATAGATTGTGATGATTTGATGATAACATTTAATGGAAGTGGAACAAAAACTAGAGGTGATGCATCTTATATTCGTGTATATAGCGGAAATACCATGACCTTCACAGCTCCTGCTAGTCATTTTATAAAATCAATTGTTTTGACACGGTCTACAGCGTCAAGTAATAGATGGGATAATACATTCACTTCTGATGAAGGAACATGGAATAATGATACTAAGACCTGGTCTTGTGGAGAAAACAATATAGAAGAAGTCACTTTGTCTTCTGATGGACAAAAGTGGATTTCACAGATTGACGTAACTCTCGTTCCATATGTTACAATTACTCCTGCAAAGGAATATACAACTCTTACTCACGCCAAGGATCTTGATTTCACTGGTCTCGATTTGAAGGCATACATCGCTACAAGCGTTTCTGCTGGTAGCGTTCAGATGACTCAGGTTAATAAAGTTCCTGCTGGTACGGGCTTGGTGTTGAAAGCTACTACACCTGGTAGTGCTGTCGTCGTTCCTGTATTCGACGGAACCGGAGCTGATGTCGTTACTTCAAACAAGCTGGCGGGTTCTGCAACAGAGACGACAGCCATTGCTACTGATGGTGGCTATATTTTGAAGGATGGCGTGTTCCAGCCTGCTTCTGCCGGTACGCTTCCTGCTGGTAAGGCTTATCTGAATATTGCTGTTGCTTCTGCTCATCCGTTAAGCCTTGATTTTGGCGATGGCGATGTGACGGGGATTGAGAACCTCACCATTATGCCCTCGCGAAAAGGCGAGGGAATGGTGTACGACCTGCAAGGTCGTCGTGTGGCTCAGCCCACGAAGGGACTCTATATCGTGAATGGCAAAAAGGTGTTTGTCCCCTAAGTTAGGGGATGACAGGGGTCTGAACAGGCGCAGGCTCCTCGATGGTAAAATATAATGGGTCTGATAAACGCTTGTTCAGACCCCCAACCCCCTAACTTAGGGGACATAAAAGAAGAAACAATGAAAAAGACATATATCAATCCTGAAATGGAGATTATCAAGATAGCCAGCCAGCAACAGATGTTAGCAGGTTCTATCATTCCTACAGGTTCGACTCCCACAGATCCCTCATTGACAGATGCTCATGAAGATGGCTTCACCTTCGACGACGACGCCTTCGACTTCGGTGCGGAGGAGTCGATCAGCAACTTTGAATGAAAAGCGCTTTAAGTGCTTTTAGATAATGAGGCAGGAATGCCTGTCTCAGTTTATTAGTTAATAAGTTTGGCTATAAACATGGTGCCGGGAGGTACGTAGAGCCAAAACTGTATTTGAATTATAATGTTAGTTGGCTCCCGTTGTCCGTGAGGATGACGGGAGCTTTTGTAGAAAAGCCGCCAAGTGTCACCTTGAGTGTACAAAAAGCACTAAAAAGGGCACGAAATATGCACAAGTATAGGGTGATTGTGCAGTTTGGTGTCACTTTTTGGGCTTAAAATTTGCGTAAGTCAATAAAAATTCGTTACTTTGCACCCGCTTAGCGACCCTTATGGGTGCGAGCACGGAAAAAGAAATCATTTTATTAACATTAAAGAAGAAAGAATTATGTCAGAAATTGAAAGCAAAGTAAAGGCTATTATCGTAGACAAACTCGGTGTTGATGAGGCAGAGGTTAAGCCCGAAGCAAGTTTCACTAACGATCTGGGTGCAGACTCTCTGGATACCGTAGAGCTCATCATGGAGTTCGAGAAGGAGTTCGGTATCTCTATCCCCGACGATAAGGCTGAGAAGATTGGCACTGTCGGCGACGCTATCGCTTACATCGAGGAGAACGCAAAATAAAGTAAAAAGGTAAAAGTGAAGAGTGAAGAATTTGCTGCCGCCTTAACTTCACCAAATTGGAAGTGCGGTAGCAAATTTTTCACTTTTCCTTTTTCATTATACCCTTAAGATATGGAATTAAAGAGAGTAGTAGTAACAGGACTGGGTGCCGTGACTCCGCTGGGCAACACTCCCGAGGAGACTTGGAAGAACATGCTGGCCGGCAAGAGCGGCGCTGCTCCTATTACACATTTCGATACAACAAACTTCAAGACGAAGTTTGCGTGCGAGGTGAAAGACCTGGACATAAACGCCTACCTGGACCGCAAGGAGGCTCGCAAGATGGACCGCTACACGCAGCTGGCCCTGATTGCCGCCAAGCAGGCTGTCGAGGATAGCGGCATGGACTTGGAGAAGGAAGACCTGGACCGCATCGGCGTCGTTTACGGCGTGGGTATCGGTGGTATCAAGACCTTCGAGGACGAGGTGGGCTACTATGGTGCACACCGTGATGCCGGCCCCAAGTTCAACCCGTTCTTCATCCCGAAGATGATTGCCGACATTGCTGCCGGACAGATTTCCATCATGTACGGCTTCCACGGCCCCAACTACATCACCGCATCGGCTTGTGCTTCATCGAGCAACGCCCTGGCAGACGCCTTCAACCTGATTCGTCTGGGCAAGGCTAACGTCATTCTGGGTGGTGGTGCCGAGGCTGCTATCTGCGAGACGGGTGTCGGTGGCTTCAACGCCATGAAGGCCCTGTCGACACGCAACGACGAGCCCGAGAAGGCCAGTCGTCCGTTCAGCGCCAGCCGCGACGGCTTCGTCATGGCCGAGGGTGCCGGCTGTCTCATTCTGGAGGAGCTGGAGCACGCCAAGGCCCGTGGTGCTAAGATCTATGCCGAGATGGTAGGTGCCGGTATGAGTGCTGACGCTCACCACATTACGGCTTCTCACCCCGAGGGTCTGGGCGCCAAGCTGGTGATGCGCAACGCCCTGGAGGATGCCGGACTGAAGCCCGAGGACATCGACTACATCAACGTACACGGTACGTCGACGCATGTCGGTGACATCTCTGAGGCCAAGGCCATCAAGGACGTCTTCGGTGACGCTGCCTATAAGTTGAACATCTCGTCGACCAAGTCGATGACGGGTCACCTGCTGGGTGCTGCCGGTGCCGTAGAGGCTATGGCCACCGTGCTGGCTGTGCAGAACGACATCGTTCCCCCGACCATCAACCACGAGGAAGACGACAAGGACGAGGAGATAGACTATAACCTCAACTTCACCTTCAACAAGGCCCAGAAGCGCGAGGTTCGTGCCGGACTGAGCAACACGTTCGGTTTCGGTGGTCATAACGCCTGCGTAGTATTCAAAAAGTATGTGGGTTAACGATATCATTGATAGAATCAAGCTCCCTTTCCGCAAGGAGAAGGAGCTTTTTTCTTCTCTTTACGACATCCTGGGCTTCTATCCTCACGACATCAGCCTGTACAAGCAGGCCCTGTTGCACAAGAGTGCCGGTCGCAAGAACGAGAAGGGCAAGCCGCTGAACAACGAGCGACTGGAGTTCCTGGGTGATGCCGTGCTGGATGCCGTAGTGGGCGACATCGTGTTCCGCCATTTTGAAGGCAAGCGCGAAGGCTTTCTGACCAATACCCGCTCGAAGCTGGTGAGCCGCGACACGCTGGGCAAGCTGTCGAAGGAGATGGGTATTCCGCAGCTCATCAAGTCGGCCGGCCACTCCACGTCGCACAACAGCTACATGAACGGCAATGCCTTCGAGGCACTCGTCGGCGCCATCTATCTGGACCGCGGCTACAATGCCTGTATGCGGTTTATGCAGAAGCGCATCCTGTCACACCTTATTAATATAGACAAGGTGGCCTACAAGGAAGTGAACTTCAAGTCGAAGCTGCTGGAGTGGAGTCAGAAGAACCGCGTGAGGATGGAGTTCCGCGACCTGGAACAGACGCGTGACGAGAAAGGCAGTCCGGTATTTACCACCCAGGTGTTCATCGAAGAGCAGGAAGGCTGCAAGGGTACCGGCTATTCGAAGAAGGAAAGCCAGCAGAACGCCTCGAAGGACACGCTGCAGAAGCTGCGCCGCGAGCCTCAGTTCATCGATGCCGTGTTTGCCGCCAAGGGCGACCGTACCAAGATGGAGGAAGAGCCTGTCATGGTGGCTCCCGACCCCGAGGAGCTGATTAGACAGCAGCAGAACTTCTTTGAAGAGAAAGAAGCCTCGCCCGCTGCGATTCCCACGCAGCAGACGAAGGAGCCCCAGCAGTTGGATCTGTCGCTCGACGATATTGACGTAACACCACGCGAGAAGACCCGCGAGGAAATCATTGCCGAGGCAGAGGCTGCCGCCTTTGCCGAGCAGTAAAGAACGAGACCCCTAAACACAAGGACGATATGAAAAGACTGCTTTTGAGTGTAGCCATCGTTGCGGTGAGCATCGTGACGGCTTGGGCCGCTCCCGCCCTGCGGGAACCCGTGGCTGTGGTACAGCCGGACGGAACGACCCTTGTCATTACCCTGAACGGCGACGAGCACCAGTCGTGGACGACCCTGAGTGACGGGACACTGGTGGTGGCACAGGCCGGTGGTTATTATGTGGCCGCCATTGATGCTCATGGTCTGCTGACGGCTACGAAGCAGCTGGCCCATGAGCCGCAGCACCGCAGCATGAAGGAACAGCAGCTCTGCACAAAGCAACAGGAGCAGCGCCCGTTGTTCTACCAGCAGGTGGAGCAGCGCTGGCAGCAGGTTCGTCGTGCACAGGTAACCAGTACGAACTATTTCCCTCACAAGGGCAGTCCGAAGTGTCTGGTCATCCTGGCGCAGTTCAGTGACAACCAGTTCGCCAGCGACGACCCCGTTGCCCAGTTCAACCAGTATTTCAACGGCAAGACCCAGGAGAACATGGGACACAACGAGCAGAACAATACCGTGAGTGTCAGGGAATACTATAATCAGTCGAGCGACGGCCAGTATACGCCGGACTTCACCATCGTAGGCCCTGTCACCTTGCCACAGACGCTGGAATACTACGGTGCTGACAATGGAAACACCAAAGACGTCAACTTCAACCAGTTCTGCAAGGATGCCATTGCCGCCGTGGATGACCAGGTGGACTTCAAGGAGTATGACAATACGGGCGACGGCAAGGCCGAGCTGGTATGTGTCATCTATGCCGGCTACGGACAGAGCGTGTCGGGCAATGGTGCTGAAACCCTCTGGCCGAAGTGCGGCTCCAAGGGCATCAGTACCAGCGACGGCGTTACCGTGTCGTACATGAATTGCAGCCCCGAACTGTACCGAGTCAGCAAAGGAAATGACATCAACGGCATCGGTCTGTTTTGCCATGAGTTCTCGCACGGTATGGGACTGCCCGACCTGTATGTTACCAATGAATCTGCCATCATGGACAACCAGTCGCCCGAGTTCTGGGACGTGATGGACTACGGCGAATATGCCAATGGCGGCTATACGCCCGTGCCCTATTCGGCCTGGGAGCGAGAGGCGATGGGCTGGAAGGAGTTCGAGGTGCTGACGGAGTCGAAGGCTGCCATCGTGATGGAACCGCTGAACAAGGGCGGCAAGGTGTACAAGTTCGGCAACGGTGCCAACAGCGAGGAGTGGTTCATGATAGACAACGAGCAGCCGGCAAACCATGCGGCCAAGACCCTTGGAGCCTACCGAGGTCACGGCCTGCTGGCGTGGCATATAGCCTATGCATACAATAAGGTGAACATGGGCGACTATCCCAACAATACGGCAGGAAAGCCCCGTGTGTGCCTTGTTCCCGCCGACGGACTGGTTATCAACGGCTATCGGTTTGGTACAGGTAAGCCTTATACGCAGGCAGAATATATTGCCAGTCTGCAGGGCGACCCCTTCCCTGGAACGAGTGGAAAGACGGAACTGACGGCCGCTATGCAGTTGCCGAACTACCAGTACTATAACGGTGACGCTACTCCTGTGCAGTCGCTGACCTACATTGCCGAGGGCCCTGACAATATCATCACCTTCGACTATAACGACGGTGTCAACGTCATCACCCATCAGGTAGAGTCATTGACGCTGGACGAGACGCTGGAACTGGAGACAGAAGACAGCGGACAGCTGACGGCAACCGTATTGCCGGCCACTGCCGAGAACAAGAACGTCTGGTGGACAACGACCAACGAGCTGGTGGCCACCGTAGATGCCGAGGGTCGCGTGACGGCCGTCAGCGAGGGTGTGGCACGGATTGTTGCCCGTTCGGAAGAGCATCCCTTCTGCTGGCAGGCCTGCACCGTGACCGTCAAGGAGAAGCAGCCCTCGGGCATCAGCCAGTGGCACACGTCGCAGAAGGCCATGCCGGATGTCTATTACGACCTGCAGGGCCGCCGGTTAGACGGCAAGCCCAC
>OCTW013371639.1_pt1 | contig 12996 bp, 9 predicted proteins | sample 1539671 | NCBI WGS metagenome assembly OCTW01 (sample SAMN02144230, study PRJEB22623) | gut metagenome | biome: sheep rumen | host: Ovis aries | place: New Zealand | reverse complement strand
TTTGCGTCAGTTTACAGGGGTTGGAAGTATTGTCTGAACTCCTGTAACTCCTGAACTCCTGAACTCCATCAACTTGCGAAAGTTGAGTAATTGATTAAAGTTATACTCTCACCGAATGCATGAACTCCCTCAGCCAATGGGAGTTGGACTATCTGTCGTTCAGGCATTTCAGCTTATACTCACGTGGGGTCATTCCCACCATTTTGATGAAAGAAACATAGAAGGACTGGCGGTTGGCGAAGCCCACCATCTTGCATAGCTCTTCCATCTTGACCATTCTGTAGCGGGGATCGGCGAGCAGTCGCTTCGCTTCTTCAATCCGGTAGGTGTTGATGAACGTCGAATAGTTCATGCCGAACTCCGCGTTGATGACTAAGGAGACGTAACGGGTATTCGTCCCCAGTGCTTCAGACAGCTTTTGGGCTGAAAGATTGCTGTCTCTATACATCTTCTGCCCCACGACGGCATCGAGCACCTTGCCTTTTATCTCGTCCACCATTTGCGGCTTCATCTGACCTGCGCTCTTCTTACGCCCATCGTTCTTTTGATTTTTTCTAAAATCCTCCATCGTTCGTTGCACTAAAATAGTAGTTCCAGAATTTTCTACCACAAATTTACGCCGTTTTCTACAAACTTGCAAGTTTTTCATACGAAATTTAATATTTTTTTGTTTTTCCGTAGTGGTCGGGCCTGTCACAGGTCCAATTCGGCGATGCCTGGATGTCGGCATAGGAGCGGTGTGAGGAGCGTATGACTGCTGGCGTTTTATTCACTTTTTCTGCCCGCAAAGTGCTGGATATATGTCGGAGAAAGTACTTTTTGTTGACGTCGTCGCTGATGTGGGAACACGATGCAAAGGTAGCAATAAAAAATGGAAATACCAAAAATCAGGTGGCCATAACCCGTAAAAAAATGTAAAAAACACACACAAACTGACCCAAGAGCCCCCCGGCCCTCCAAGACCCTCCCCAACCCTCCAAGACCCTCCCCAACCCTCCCTGTTTAGGGAGGGAGTGGGTTAGAGGGGAGTGCAGAATGGGCGTGGTGAGATGTGGTAGAACACCTCTTCAGCATCCTTTTTATGATTCCGTTCCGGCTTGCCCGCTTTTTCACTTATCACTTTTCATTTTTCACTTATCACTTTGTCTACGCTGTTACAGTGTTACGGTGTTACAGTGTTACAGTTATCGGAAAGGGTATTCCTAATACCAAAATTTACTTTATATTTATATACATATAAATATAAATTTTTTTTTTGACTTTCGTACCATCATTTTTGGAACTGTAACACTGTAACGCATTTGTGTGTGTCTTTGTGTGAGTCTGTGGCCACCCCGTCAGGTTGGGGAGCTTCCGTGTCAGTCCGTGGCCATAGGTGCAGGGGAAAGTCCGTGGTTACGGCGCCTTTAACAAAAATTCAACCTTTCTTCAATAGATTTTCACAGGCTATGAAAGGTGTATTTTTGGCGGATAGAGTTTTTTTTCGTAACTTTGCACACATGAGGAGAAAACCCGGGAGGGCACGAAAAGGAGACTGAGAGAAGGGCTGGAAGGGAGCAATGAAGGAATCCGTGAGGATACTATTATCGGAGTTTTTTGCGCAAGTTGGCGTTTTTGTTGGGACAAGCCATCAGATTTCGAGAAGAAATTAGTAACTTTGCCAGCTCGAAAAGAATAGAAAGGATTTATGCCAATGAATGAGAATATCGTCATCAAGAATGCGAGAGTGAACAACCTGAAGGGCGTTTCGCTGAGCATCCCCCGCAACAAGTTCATCGTCGTTGCAGGCCTGTCGGGTTCAGGCAAGTCGTCGCTGGCCTTCGACACCCTCTATGCTGAGGGACAGCGCCGCTACGTGGAGTCGTTGTCGAGCTATGCCCGCCAGTTCCTGGGTCGCATGAACAAGCCCGAATGCGACTTCATCAAAGGTCTGCCACCCGCCATCGCCGTTGAGCAGAAGACCATTGCCCGCAACCCGCGAAGCACCGTGGGCACGTCGACCGAGATATATGAATACCTGCGACTGCTCTACGCCCGCATCGGCAAGACCTACTCGCCCATCAGCGGACAGGAGGTGAAGAAGCACACTACGGAAGACATCCTGAGATGCGCCCGCCAATATGGCAAAGGCACCAAGCTGGCCGTGCTATCGCCCCTGCACGTGGGCGAGAACCGCACCCTCAGACGTCAGCTCGAGATGGACGTGCAACAAGGCTACTCAAGGGTGTTCTACAAAGGAGAATTCATCAGAATCGACGATTTCATCGGCAATGAGGACCTGCTGGAGAAGGCCTCAGAGGAAAGGCTGACGAGCAATGAGAACACGTTATGGCTACTCATAGACCGCCTGCAGACAGACGACACCAAGGAGTTCGTGTCGCGACTGATGGACTCGAGCGAGACCGCCTTCTACGAGGGCGACGGCGTGTGCCGGCTCATGTTCCTGCCCAGCAACATCAGCTACGACTTCTCCACGCGCTTCGAGGCCGATGGAATGACCTTCGAAGAGCCCTCCGACAGCATGTTCTCGTTCAACTCGCCCCTGGGAGCCTGCCCTCAGTGCGAAGGCTTCGGAAGCGTCATCGGCATCGACGAGCGACTGGTCATACCCAACTCCACGCTCAGCGTCTACGAGGGATGCGTGCAATGCTGGCACGGCGAGAAGATGAAGATCTGGCAGGATGAGTTCTGCCGAAGGGCCGTCAAAGATGACTTCCCCATCTTCACACCCTACTACCAGCTGTCGCGCAAGCACAAGGACTGGCTATGGCACGGACTGCCTTCTGACACGAAAGACCTTCACGAACAGGCAAGCATCGACGCCTTCTTCCAGATGGTCAAAGACAACCAGTACAAAATACAATATCGCGTGATGATGAGCCGCTACCGTGGTAAGACCGTCTGCCCCACCTGTCAGGGCACAAGGCTGAAGCCCGAGGCCGGCAACGTGAAGATTGGTGGCATGAGCATCATGAACCTCGTGGAGATGCCCATCGGCAACCTGAAAGAATGGTTTGAAAGGCTCACCCTCGACGAGCACGAAAAGGAGATTTCACGGCGCCTCCTTTCCGAAATCAACAGCCGGTTGCAATTCCTTGTAGACGTGGGACTTAGCTATCTGACGCTCAACCGTCCCTCAAACTCGCTCTCGGGCGGTGAAAGCCAGCGCATCAATCTGGCCACCTCGCTCGGAAGCAGCCTCGTGGGGTCGCTCTACATACTCGACGAGCCCAGCATCGGCCTCCACTCGCGCGACACCTTCCGGCTGATCGGGGTGCTGAAGAAGCTAAGAGACATAGGCAACACGGTCATCGTGGTGGAACACGACGAAGACATCATCCGCTCGGCCGACATGCTCATCGACGTTGGTCCCGATTCAGGGCGTCAAGGTGGCGAGATCGTGTATCAGGGAACGCCCGATGTGTCGTCAGAAACAGACATCGACAAGGACATTGCCGCACGCTCATACACCTACAACTACCTCGCCGGCAAGGAGACCATCAGTGTGCCGAAAAGCCGGCGAAGCTGGAACCGCGCCATCGTATTGAAGGGTTGCCGCATGAACAACCTGAGAGGCATCGACGTGAGCTTCCCCCTCAACGTGATGACGGTGGTCACTGGGGTGAGCGGTTCGGGCAAGTCGTCGCTCGTGAAAGGAATCCTCTACCCTGCCCTGAAGCGTCACATGGACGAGGTGGCCGAGCACCCAGGCGAATACGCCTCGCTCGAAGGCGACTGGGAGGCCATCAAGCATGTGGAGATGGTAGACCAAAACCCCATCGGAAAGAGCACACGCTCCAATCCTGCCACCTATGTGAAGGCCTATGATGCCGTGCGCCAGCTCTTCGCCGAGCAGCCACTGGCCAAGCAGATGGGATTCTCGCCGCAATACTTCTCGTTCAACACCGATGGAGGAAGGTGCGACGAGTGCAAGGGTGCAGGCGTCATCACCGTGGAGATGCAGTTCATGGCCGACCTGGTGCTCGAATGCGAGGCCTGTCACGGAAAACGCTTCAAGCACGACATACTCGACGTGAAGTACAAGGGGAAGAACATCGACGACGTGCTGAACATGACCGTATCGGAAGCCATTGAGTTCTTCGACGAGAAGACCGATGAAATGGGCAAAAAGAGCGGGAAAGGCACCACAGCAAGGCTGATAGCCGACCGGTTGAGGCCACTTGAGCAGGTGGGGCTTGGCTACATCAAGCTGGGGCAGAGTTCGTCGACGTTGTCGGGTGGCGAGAACCAGCGCGTGAAGCTCGCCTACTACATCGGGCAAGAGCGACAGGAACCCACGCTCTTCATCTTCGACGAGCCCACCACCGGCCTTCATTTCCACGACATCAAGAAACTGCTCTTTGCTATGGATTCCCTCATCGAGAGGGGCCACTCCATCCTCATCGTGGAGCACAACCTCGACGTCATCAAATGCGCCGACTACGTCATCGACTTAGGTCCCGACGGAGGAAACAAAGGCGGAAACCTGGTGGTGGAAGGCACGCCTGAGAAGGTGGCCGCATGTAAGGAAAGCATCACCGGAAAGTTTCTGCGGAGCAAAGTCCTTAAATGAAAAGGGAACCTCCCCCGCCCCCTCCGAAGGAGGGGAGCACAGTAGCCTGATGGCGGGGCGGAGACACAAAATGAAAAACCGCCACAGGCTTCCATACTCCGTGAATGATGCTGGCTAAAGATAGAAGTCGGCAACCATTGCCTGATACCGCTCATCGCCGAGACGCAGTTCACAACGCTCCACCGCCGAGGGATGCTTCCTGTAAGAAAGAAGATAGCGGCGAACGGGCTTCCTAAGTGATGTGCGAAAGGCACACACACGCGACGGAAACAAGGCGGCCACAACGGCTTCATCGTCGTAGGCACGAAGCACCTCGGCTGGCACGATGACTGAAAGTTCGCCATCCCTGTCGAGCAATTCTCGCGCACAACTGAAGAGCTGGCGCGGTGGCAAGGCGTCGGCGTGGCGCGCCATGTTTCGGCGTTCGTCGGGACTGTTGAACGAATGAAGAAAGAAAGGAGGATTGCAAACTATGGCATCGAAAACATCGGTTTCACCGGCGCAGCAAGCATATTCCTGAAGACTGCGGCACACCACGGAGATACGACTGGCGAAAGGAGACGAGGCCACGTTTTCCGCCGCCTGGCTGCATGCATCACGGTCGATGTCGATGGCCACGATACACGCCTGGGGAAAACGCTGAGCCATCATCAGGGCAATGAGACCCGTCCCCGTCCCGATGTCGAGGACATGCTCTCCCCCATGAGCCCATGCTCCGAGAAGGGTGCCATCGGTTCCCACCTTCATGGCGCACCGATCCTGACGTACAACAAATTTCCTGAACCTGAAAAATGGGTTTGACATGCGATTATTGATGATAAACTCGTGCTGAGATACGTTTTCAGGAGGCAAAGATACGAAATTTATTTTAATAATGAGTCGTGATTTGTTAAAACTTCCGCCTATCTTCACTTTTCTCATTTTTTAGTAGTACCTTTGCACCTCAAAACAACCGAAGAATTATGAGCAAGCAACAAAATACAAGTCCATTTTCAATGATAGCCGACTACGACGGCGACATTCAGAAGCTCTTTGAGGGTGGCATTGAAGGCGAACTGCCCATTCTGGCTACCCGCAACCTGATTATGTTCCCTGGCGTGGTGTCGCCCATTCTGATTGGCCGCCCGTCGAGCCTCAGGCTCATCGACATGCTGAACCAGCATCCCGACACTTTGTTCACAGTTTTCTGCCAACGCAATCCGTCGGTGGAGAACCCACGATTCGACGACCTTTTCGAGTATGGCGTCTATGCACGCATCATCAGGGTGCTCGAAATGCCAGGAAACACCGATAGCGTGTCCGTCATCGTGCAAGGTCTCGGACGGTGCAAGCTCACCAGCATCACCCGTACTCGTTCCTACCTGAAAGGCCATGTGGTGCCCGCACCCGAAGTGTTCCCACAAGGCAAGGAGGAATTCAAGGCCGCACTGGAAGACCTGCGCACCATTTCGAAGCAGTTCATCCATCAGAGCGAGGACATTCCCGACGAGGCCGTCTTCGCACTCGACAACATACAAAACGAGACCATCCTGCTGAACTTCGTATGCTCAAGCATGCCTTTCGCCCTTCAGGAGAAATTCGGCCTTCTGGCCGATAACGTGATTGAGAACCGCATCATTTCGGTGCTCAAGATTCTTCATCGTGAGGTGCAGCTGCTCGAACTCAAGGAAGGCATCAGGACGAAGACACGAGAAGACCTCGACGAGCAGCAACGCGAGTACTTCCTCCAGCAGCAGATTCGCAACATCAAGGAGGAGCTGGGCAACGGCGAAGGCTCGCCAGAGCGCAAGGAACTGCTGAGCAAGGCCGAGGGAAAGAAATGGTCGGAAGAGGTGAAGAACACCTTCTTCAAGGAACTTGAGAAGCTCGACATGCTCAATCCGCAAGGACCTGAGTACAGCGTGCAGATGAACTATCTTCAGACAATGGTTGATCTGCCCTGGGGCGAATACACAAACGACGACCTGAACCTGACGCGTGCACAACGCATCCTCGACAAAGACCATTACGGTATGGAGAAGGTGAAGGAACGCATACTCGAGCACATTGCCGTGCTCTCGCTTCGCGGTGACCTCAAATCGCCCATCATCTGCCTCTATGGACCTCCGGGCGTGGGAAAAACATCGCTCGGAAAGAGCATCGCCGAGGCCATGAAACGCAAGTATGTGAGAATATCGCTCGGAGGCATGCACGATGAAAGCGAGATTCGCGGACATCGCCGCACCTACGTTGGAGCTATGCCCGGACGCATCATCAAGGCCATTCAGAAAGCAGGGTCGTCAAACCCCGTGTTCATACTCGATGAGATAGACAAGGTGACGCAGAACACCATCAACGGCGACCCGTCATCAGCATTGCTCGAAGTGCTTGACCCAGAGCAGAACACCGCTTTCCACGACAACTACCTCGACGTGGACTTCGACCTCTCGAAGGTGCTCTTCATTGCCACCGCCAACGACCTCAACACCATTCCTCGTCCCCTACTCGACCGCATGGAGATTATCGAGGTGAGCGGCTACATCACCGAAGAGAAAATAGAGATTGCCAAGCGCCACCTGATACCGAAGGAAAAGCAAAACACGGGTCTCAGCTCTGAGCGCAAGCTTCAGTTCACGAAACCCGCCATAGAGAAGGTGATTGAGCAATACACGCGCGAAAGCGGCGTCAGACAACTCGAGAAGCAAATCAACAAGGCTTTCCGAAAGCTGGCGTTCAACAAGGCCAAAGACGGACAGCTGCCTTACGAGAAAATCACGCCGGACGCCATAGAAGGACTTCTGGGCAAGCCACCTTTCTATCGCGACATTTATCAGGGAAACGACTATGCCGGCGTGGTGACAGGTCTCGCATGGACAAGCGTAGGCGGAGAGATTCTCTTCATAGAGACAAGCCTCAGCAAGGGAAAGGGCGCCAAGCTCACATTGACGGGCAACCTGGGCGACGTGATGAAAGAGTCGGCCGTGCTGGCCCTCGAATACGTGAAGGCACATGCCTCTTCGCTCAACATCGACTACCGCATCTTCGACAACTACAACATTCACATTCATGTGCCCGAGGGGGCAACGCCCAAGGACGGACCTTCTGCCGGCATCACCATCGCCACGTCCATCGCGTCGGCACTCACCCAGCTGAAGGTGAGAAAGAACACGGCTATGACAGGAGAAATCACCCTGCGCGGAAAAGTGCTTCCCGTGGGTGGCATCAAGGAGAAGATTCTCGCTGCCAAGCGTGCAGGTATTACTGACATCATTCTTTGTAAGGAGAACCAGAAAGACATTGACGAGATTCCCGAGGTGTATAGAAAGGGCGTCACTTTCCACTTCGTTGAGAACGTCCAGGAAGTGTGGGATTTCGCCATTACATCGGAGAAAGTGAAGAACGCCGTGCCGTTTGATGTGGAAGAGCCGAACAAAGAGAACAAATAAAGGGACTTTCTATTTATCACGAATTTCAGAATTTTGAATTTCTATTTCGTTGATACTCAGAATTGTCTTGAATTGGAGAGATTAGCAAGCGGAGCTTGCGAAAACTGAACAAAATGGAGTTCACACTACAACATACCGACAACGCCAGCGATGCCCGCACCGGCATCATTACCACCGACCACGGCCAGATCAAGACACCCATCTTCATGCCCGTGGGAACGGCAGGAAGCGTCAAGGGCGTGCACTTTGAGGAACTCGTGCAACAGGTGAAGGCGCAAATCATCCTCGGCAACACCTATCATCTCTATCTCAGACCGGGTCTCGAGGTGCTCAGGAATGCAGGAGGTCTTCACAAGTTCAACTCTTGGGAAGGCCCCATCCTCACCGATAGTGGCGGCTTCCAGGTGTTCTCGCTCACGGGAATCCGCAAGCTACGCGAGGAGGGATGCGAGTTCCGTTCGCACATCGATGGTTCGAAGCACATCTTCACGCCAGAGAACGTGATGGACACTGAGCGCGTGATTGGAGCCGACATCATGATGGCGCTCGACGAGTGTCCTCCCGGACAAAGCGACTATCAGTATGCGGCCAAGAGTCTTGCTATGACGCAGAGATGGCTCGACCGGTGTATCAAGCGCTTCAACGAAACAGAGCCTCTCTATGGCTACCGCCAAGCGCTCTTCCCCATTGTTCAGGGATGCACCTTCAAGGACCTCAGGCAAGAGGCGGCAAAGTTCGTGGCCGACAAGGGCGCCGACGGAAACGCCATTGGAGGTCTGGCCGTGGGAGAGCCCACTGAGGTAATGTATGAGATGATTGAGGTGGTCAACGAGATTCTACCCAAGGACAAGCCCCGCTACCTGATGGGGGTGGGAACGCCTCAGAACATTCTCGAAGCCATTGAACGAGGCGTCGACATGTTCGATTGCGTCATGCCCACCCGCAATGGACGAAACGCCATGCTCTTCACCTATGAAGGCACTATGAACATGAGAAACAAGAAATGGGAGATGGACTTCTCGCCCATCGACCCCGACGGATGCGACATCGACAAACGGCACACGAAAGCCTACCTGCATCATCTTTTCAAATCGCAGGAACTGCTCGCCATGCAGATAGCAAGCATTCACAATCTGGCCTTCTACCTGCGGTTGGTGGCCGATGCACGCACGCACATCGAACAAGGCGACTTCGTGGCCTGGAAAAACTCTGTTATCGACGATTTGGGAAGAAGAAGGTGATGAAAGAACAGACGCACATGAAGTATAGCAAGATAAGGAAATATCGTGTATGGCTCAAGCTCATGAGGTGGTTCGAGCGCAACGGCAAATGGCTCGTGGCGTTCTTCCGCTCATTTGCAAAAGCCATGAAGGCCATCGGCAGGAAGTTGTCGTGGCTTTCTGTCATCAATCCTTTTCGCTACATCAAGAAACTCGATTGGTACATCATACGCAAGTTCATCGGCACCTATTTCTTCGCCATCGCTCTTATCATCAGCATTTCCATCGTCTTCGACGTCAACGAGAACCTGGCAAAGTTCACCCAGTACCATGCCCCCTTGCGAGCCATCGTTGTGGACTACTACATGAACTTCGTTCCCTATTTTGCCAATCTTTTCTCGCCGCTCTTTGTCTTCATCGCCGTCATCTTCTTCACGTCGCGCCTGGCTGGCAATTCCGAAATTATCTCCATGCTGGCAGCTGGCGTAAGCTTCAAGCGATTGATGAGGCCATACATGATTTCGGCCGCTTTCATCGCCATTCTTTCGTTCTATCTTGGCTCCTATGTCATTCCCAAGGGAACCATCGTCAGGCAGAACTTTGAGACGATGTACAAGAACAAGAAGAAGAACACCCAGGCGGAAAACGTCCAGCTACAGGTGGGCAAAGGCGTCATCGCATCCATTCAGCACTACGACAACACCGTGAAGCGTGGATACGGCTTCAACCTCTATAAGTTTGAAAACAAGAAGCTGGTCAACCACATGACGGCTCGCGAAATACAATACGACACCATCAGCGACTCGAAGTTCCACTGGAAAGCCTTCCAATGGCGCATACGCGACTTGAGGGGCATGAGAGAGAACATCACAAGCGGCGCGGAGGTCGACACGCTCATCATGATGGAACCCACTGACCTCGTCTTCTCTAAAGGTCAGCAAGAAACGTTCACCAGCCCTCAGCTGCGCGAATACATCAGCAAGCAGATTGACCGAGGCTCGGGCAACGTTGTCCAATATGAGGTGGAATACCACAAACGCATCGCGTCTTCCTTTGCGTCGTTTATCCTCACCACCATCGGCGTCAGCCTTTCATCGAGGAAACGAAAGGGAGGAATGGGACTCTATCTCGGCATTGGCCTTGCGCTCAGCTTCGCCTACATCATGCTCCAGACGGTGTCGGCCACCTTCGCCATCAACGCGAACACGCCGCCGATGCTCGCCGCATGGGTGCCCAACATCATCTTCGCCGTCATTGCATGGTTCTGCTATCGCAAAGCCCCCAACTGACGCAATGACGCACCCCTCGCACCCCCGTACCCCCGTACCTCCGCACCTCGCACCCCGCACCTCCGTACCTCGTACCACGACACCCCAATACACATTATTAATATATATAAGAAAACTATGGATTTCTACGATTTGGATCTAAGCGACCACGCTCTCGATGCCCTCGATGCCATGAACTTCACCACCTGTACGCCCGTGCAGGAGAAATGCATTCCAGAGATTCTCGATGGTCATGATGTCCTAGGAGTTGCACAGACAGGCACCGGAAAGACCGCCGCCTATCTGCTTCCCATACTCAGCCTCCTCGACGAAGGCGACTACCCCGCCGACGCCATCAACTGCGTCATCATGAGCCCCACCCGTGAACTGGCCCAGCAAATCGACCAGGCCATGCAGGGCTTCGCCTATTATATGCCAACCGTGAGTAGCGTAGCCGTCTACGGAGGCAACGATGGCAGCCGCTACGACCAGGAGTTCCGCTCCATGCAGATGGGCGCCGATGTGGTCATTGCCACACCTGGCAGACTCAAAAGCCACATCACCATGGGCAACACCGACCTCTCGCGCGTCAGCTTCTTCGTGCTCGACGAAGCCGACCGCATGCTCGACATGGGATTCTCCGACGACATCATCTCCATAGCCAAGCTCCTTCCACCCGACTGCCAGATCATCATGTTCTCGGCCACCATGCCCGACAAGATTGAACAGCTGGCCAACACCTTGCTCAAGTCGCCGTCTGTCGTAAAGATCGCCGTGAGCCGTCCTGCCGACAAGATAGACCAGAAAGCCTACGTATGCCACGAGAACCAGAAGCTGCGCATCATCAACAGCCTTTTCAGAAGCAACCAGCTGAAGCGCGTCATCATCTTCGCCTGCAGCAAAATCAAGGTGAAGGAAATCAACCGTCAGCTCATCACCATGCACATCAATAGCGGCGAAATGCACTCCGACCTTTCTCAGGCCGAGCGCGACGACGTGATGTACCGCTTCAAGACAGGCGCCATCGACGTGCTCGTGGCCACCGACATCGTATCGCGCGGCATCGACATCGACGACATCGCCATGGTCATCAACTACGACGTGCCCCACGACAGCGAGGACTACGTGCACCGCATCGGGCGCACCGCACGAGCCGAACGCACAGGGCAGGCCATCACCCTCGTCCGCGGATGGGACATCGTCTACTTCATGCAGATAGAGAAGTTCCTCGGCTATGAGGTGCAGAAGCTTCCCCTGCCGGGAAAGATGGAAGGACCCGAATACAAAGCACTCAACAAGAAAGGCGCCAAGGCCGTATTTCACCCAAGGCCCGGTAAGAAAAGAAAGCAAAGGGGTTCGTCAGCACCAAGGGGAGGAAAACCCGGCAAGGGAAAGCGACGCGAGAACAGAGGCGAGAAATAGGAGGCGAGGACCATACGAACAAAAAGCGGGTGTATTTCCCATACATTGAAAACAAATAAGCTTCCCACCCCACCTCCGAACGTTAAAATCAATGAAAATATCACCCGATTCCTTTGTCAGTTCGAGGATTTTTTGTAATTTTGCGGCCGATTTAGCTCGTTGGGGCTCAAACAAGAGACAGCACGAAGCATGTCCGCCTCGCGGGAAAACCCGTTAAAATGCAATAAAACAAAATGTACGCAATTGTAGAAATCAACGGTCAGCAGTTCAAGGCAGAGCAGGGAAAGAAGCTCTTTATCAACCACATCCGCGAGGCGGAAGAGGGCCAGACTGTTGAGTTTGACAAAGTGCTCCTCGTAGACAATGAGGGCGCTGTCACAGTAGGTACACCCACTGTTGAGGGTGCAAAGGTAGTGTGTGAGGTTATCAATCCGCTCGTGAAGGGCGAAAAGGTGATTGTCTTCAAGATGAAGCGCCGCAAGGACAGCCGCAAGAAGAACGGTCACCGCCAGCAGTACACACAGGTAGAAATCAAATCAGTAATCGCTTAAACAAAAGGAGGACGTAGAAATGGCACATAAAAAAGGTGTAGGTAGTTCTAAGAACGGACGCGAGAGTGCTGCTCAAAGACTCGGCGTCAAGATTTGGGGCGGACAGAAGTGCATCGCAGGCAACATCATCGTTCGCCAGCGCGGTACTCATCACAACCCCGGCACCAACGTCGGCATCGGTAAGGATGATACGTTGTACGCTCTCGTAGACGGTACCGTCAACTTTAAGAAAGGCCGCAACAACAAGAGCACCGTTTCAGTAATTCCAGCTGAAGCTGAGGCCTAAACAAAAAACACTTATTCCAAACAAACAGAGAGTCCCGCGTTTTCCGAAAGGAAAGAGCGGGATTTCTTCTTTTATGATGCTCGTCTGTCATCTCTGTGCTCAAACGACAAACCCAGAGGAAATGCTCAAAAAAATCTGCCAAATAAATTGCTTTTTAAGTTTCGCATGTTTCTCATTGCTCACTTTAGAGGTGAGAGGTAAGTGGTGAGAGGTAAGAGAATACCTCTTCCGCTTCCTTTTTCTAGTTTTCT
>OCTW013382447.1_pt1 | contig 13001 bp, 19 predicted proteins | sample 1539671 | NCBI WGS metagenome assembly OCTW01 (sample SAMN02144230, study PRJEB22623) | gut metagenome | biome: sheep rumen | host: Ovis aries | place: New Zealand | reverse complement strand
GGCAGCAGTATTTAAGCCTGCAGACAGCAGTATACTTTTAGACGCAGCAGGGACTACTAGCTACATACTGCGGGAAGTACTGGCAAGGCATACTGAAGCCCTTAAGGATAAGCCAGAAGCCGCACAGCTGCAGGACGTAGTAGACAGCGTAGTAAAGAAAAGCCCCTACACAGTAGACCCCGCAGCAGCCCCAGAAAAAGCGGAAATAATCACCGCAGACAGCGCTATATTTAAAGCTAATATGCCAATGTATCACGGCAAAGCTACGGACGCACTAGCGACCTTAAGCAGCAGGGACATAACGGCAAACCCCATAGCAGACAAGGGCATACTGGAAACAGAAGCAGGGGACTACAAAATAGTTATACAGGACTTTAGCAAGATTAAGGGCAAGCTAAGCGTAAATACTCACAAGCTGCTAAGCAGCGGCATAGCAGAATTTACCCAGATAAACAATTACGGCGGCGCTGCTGTAAATCCTAAAGTAACAATACCGCTTAACGAATACGCCCGCCTTCTGGGTTATGAGATAGACGAACGGGAAACGGACAGCCCAGAAGCAGCCGCTAAGGAAAAGAAGCGGGCAGCGGAAGCCCTAAAGACTGCTAAAAAGCGTATACGGCAGGACTTAGAACTACTGCAGGCCATGCGCTGGACATGGCAGGAAAAAGTACGGGGCAAGGGCGCAGACTTTGACAGCATATTACTACTTGAGCGGGTAGCAATCCGCAAGGGCTATATAATAATGGAATTTGGGCGCAATATGGCAGAATACCTTAAACAGCTGCCTTTAACCCAGTACCCGCAAGGCTTACTAGCCATAGACGCACGAAATGAAACAGCTTACAAGCTGGGGCTTAAAATGGCAGAACACTACAGCATAGACAACAACCAGATACGGGGGACAGCTAACCGCCTTAAAGTAAGTACGCTGCTAGCCGTTACAGGGCTGCCTACAATGGAAATGTTACAGCAGGAAACCCCAGACGATAGCCGCCACTGGGACAGGCGCATAAAAGAACCTTTTGAAACGGCACTAGACAGACTTACAGGCAAGGTTATAAGAAGTTGGGAATATGTGAAGGCGAAGGGCAAACCGCTAACGGATGCAGAAGCCTACGGCATAACAGACTATGACGCCTTTACGGGGCTGCTGGTACAGTTTGAACTACTGGAAGCCCCAGACCATGAAGAAAGGCTGGCAAGGCGGGCGGCAGAAAAGAAAGCAGCCGAAGCTAAAAAAGCCGCTAAGGAAAGGAGGGGCAGGAAGAAAAACGCATAACAGTATATAGATATACACATGCTGATATACTTATGCGCATATACGCATGCTGCTTATAAGCATGGGAAGTAATCGCCCCTTATTTTTTCACGCTGGAAGGATAAGCAGCCAGTAAAAGAAAATATGGGGGGCAGATGCTTTACATGGGTACAAAATCTAGTTTTTAGACAGAAAAAAGGGGGCAGATACTTCCCGCCTGGGGGGCAGATACTTCCCGCCTGGGGGGCAGATACTTCCCGCCTGGGGGGCAGATACTTCCCAAAATCTTTTCAAAAACCCTTATTTTATGCGGGTTTCAAGGGGGTTAAAAATTTCAGTACTATTAGTACTATTAGTACTATTAGCCTGCCCGCCCCCGCTTTATGCGGGCGGGGCTATGGTAAAATATCCGCAGCAACGGGACTTTTACCTTAAAGGCAAGCTACTTACAGGACAGCACAGCGCAGGAAGCACAGAAAGGAACGTAAAGACAATATGGATAGAGAACAGGCACGGAACATAGTAAAGGGCTATCTGGGGGACTACTTGACTGGCAAGGGCATAAACGTACGCAGACCGTTTAACTGCCTTAACCCAGAACACCCAGACAAACACCCCAGTATGAGCTACGACAGCAAGAGACAGCGTTGTAAGTGCTTTAGTTGCGGGGTTAGCTATGATATTTTCGATTTAATCGGCATAGATTACGGGCTAACGGATGCTAAGGACATATTTAACAAGGCTTATGAGATGTATGGGCTTACGATAGATAACCCACAGTCTGTAAAACAGAAGCCCCAGCAGGAGAAGAAAGCGCCGCAGACAGAAAATTTTATGGACTACTACCAGAAGGCTCAGGCAGCCAGAAAAGACCCTGCAGCGCAGGACTACTTACGGCAGCGGGGTATAAGTGAAGAAGTAGCGGCTAAGTACTGGCTGGGCTATGATGCGGCATATAATACTTTTGACGTAGACGAAAACGGGCAGAACAGCTTTGGCACATGGCGGGCGCTTATTATTCCTACAGGCAAGGGCAGCTACATAGCCCGCAATATGGACACGCCAAAAGAACCAGCGAAAAAGAACCGTTACAGGAAGAAGGGCGCAAGCCTGCTTTTTAACAGCAAGGCGCTTTATACTGCGGAAAAGCCCGTATTTATCGTAGAAGGGGAACTGGACGCACTAAGCATTATAGAAGCAGGAGGGCAGGCTGTAGGACTAGGCAGCACTAGCAATTATAAGCAGCTGGCAGACCTTATAGCAAAGCAGAAGCCCGTACAGCCCCTTATACTTGCCCTAGACGCAGACGAAGAGGGCAGGAAGGCAGAAAAACAGCTGGCAGATGAACTTACACGCCTGCAGGCTTCCTTTTATCGGTACAACCTATACGGCGCTGCGAAGGATGCAAACGAAGCCCTTTTAATTGACAGGGACGGCTTTATAGCAGAAGTAGCGGCAGCGGAACGGGCGCAGGAAGCAGAACTAGAAGCCATAGCGGAAGCTGCGAAGGAAAAGTATTTACAGACAAGCGCAGCGGCACATATGCAGGACTTCTTAGACGGCATAACCGCAAGCGCTAATACTCCCGTAATTAGCACAGGCTTCTTTAATCTGGACAGCATACTAGACGGCGGGCTATATGAAGGGCTGTATATACTGGGCGCTATTTCTTCACTAGGCAAAACTACGTTAGCGCTGCAGCTGGCAGATAACCTGGCAGGACAGGGGCAGGACGTTCTTATATTTTCCCTTGAAATGGCACGCAACGAACTAATAGCCAAAAGCATAAGCCGCCTTACTTATCTGGCTGCAGACAATAAGGCGAACGCCAAAACCACAAGGGGCATAACTGCGGGCGCACGCTGGCAGAACTACAGCACTGCAGAAAAGGCGCTTATAAATAAGGCTATGGGACAGTACAAGGAATACGCCCAGCATATTTACATACACGAAGGCATAGGGGATATAGGCGTAGAAAAAGTACGGGAAGTAGTGCAGCAGCATATTTCTATTACAGGCAATAAGCCCGTAGTGCTTATAGACTACTTACAGATACTAGCCCCTTACGATATGCGCAGCACGGACAAGCAGAACACGGACAAGGCAGTACTGGAACTTAAGCGGCTAAGCCGTGACTGTAAAATAACAGTACTAGGCATAAGCAGCTTTAACAGGGACAGCTATAAGGCAGGCGGCGGCATAAATCAAGGCAAAGTAAGTATGACAGACTACAAGGAAAGCGGCGCACTTGAATACAGCGCAGACGTACTTATGGGGCTAGAATTTGCCAGCGCAGGCACGAAGGAATACAACGAACGGGAAGAAAAACGGAAAGACCCCAGACAGATAAGGCTAGTAGTACTTAAGAACAGGAACGGCAAAGCATGGGAAAGCTGCAGCTTTAACTACTTCCCGCTATTCAACTATTACAGTGAAGCATAGACGCATAACAGCATACAGACACACAGGAAGGGCTAACGGCTACGGCTGCTAGCCTTTTCTTTATGGGCTGGGAGCGGGACAGCATAGCCGAAGGCTTGACCGTAAAATAATTTTACTGTATAATTATATGTGTATATGAATAACAGTACAAATATAAAAGCACACAGAAAGGCGTTATATGAGTAACCCCAGATATTCAAACGGGACATTGCGCCGCAAGTACAGGCAGCGCTTTAAGACAATGGGCGCACCTTGCGGAATATGCAGGGGCAGGCTTGGCGCTATTCACTATGACGAACCCAGCGACAGCAAGCATCCTTTAAGTTTTGTTATTGACGAAATACGCCCCGTTAGTAAATGGTGTGAATTTGGATATGACAGCCCACGGGCAGCAGCAGAAGACTTTAACAACCTACAGGCGGCACATTATATATGCAATCAGCAGAAAGGGAACAAGACGGGCTATATCGTGCGGCGCAGGCAGGACGTAAAGCGAAATTTTTATAAAGATGGCGAATGGTAAGCACTGAAAGGACTAAAAACAATGGCAAAAACAGCAGTACAGGAAGTAAGCGAAATGATGCAGCGGGTTATTTCAGAGCATAACGCAGAAATGGAAGCCTGCAGGCAGAACGTAGAAGAAACTAAACAGCGCATTGCGGACGCTAAAAAGGCTATGCAGGAAGCCACAGACAAAACAGATTTAACAGCCTATGCGAAGGCTAAGCAGCAGAAGGCGCAGGAAGAAACAGCGCTGGAAATGTATACGGCTAAACTGCAGAATACAGAAAAGGCGGGCTATGTATCAGACGAAGAAAGCGACAGCGCTATTAAAAAGCTGTGGAACTATCAAGACGGGCTTGAAGAAGACTATATAAAGGACGTTGCGAAACACGTTAGCGCCCTTCTTGAAATTATGGACACTTACAACAACGCTAACGGGCAGGCTGTAGACACGTTAGGAAAATGGACGGGTAACGTTCATCAGTTTTTTGGCGGGGCAGGCTATCCTGTAACGACAGGAAACAGAACGCCCGTACAGCCATATAAGCGGCGTGATGTAGCATTAACGTTAAATCAGATCATCACAGAGTTTAAGAACATTAAAGTTCTTATGAAGTACGTTAACGAATGAAAGGCGGGCAGTATGCGTTTTAATTTAGACCTTGAATATCAGAGATTACAGGAAGCATCAGACGAAAAACACAGGCAGCAGTACGAAAGGTACAAGGCGCAGGCAGAGGCTAATGCAAAAGCACGGGAAGAAGCCCAGCAGCAGCTTAATGCGCTGTGTGATAGAGTAGCCGCCAGCATGAAGAGGGACGAAGAAGCGGCGCTGCAGGCGCAGTTAGACAAGGCGCAGGGCAAGGCACGGGAAGAAGTAATAGCAGCTTATAAGAAAAGCCACCCGTACTATACAGAAGGCACAGACGAAGCAGAAAGCTATAGACAGCTTGCCCGCTCATTGTTTGGAGGCACAGCAGAATAACGGCTATGCACGGCGCTTACTTGGCTTACAGGGAACTGCAGCGGCGGGAATATTTCAGATCATACAATGGTGCAGGAATAAGTAAAGCTGGAAGCCAGAAGCAAGGATTGTTTTACAAGAAGAAAAATAAAAAATAGTAATAAGCATTATAAACGCCTTGAAGGGGTGGGGGAGTACCCCCGCCCACGGGCGCAAGCGACTCCGGGCGCCGTAGGGTCGATTTTTAGCGGAAGGCTTTTGTTTTTAGGGGTGGGTTAAGCCGATCGGATAGGCGATAGGAAGCAGGGCAGATAATGGATAAACGCAAGGTAACTAAGGAACACAAACGCCTTGAAGCCCTACTGGACAGGGCAGACGTACCAAAGCAGCGGCGGGACGTTTTAGCGCCTGTAATTGATAATATGGCATGGCAGCGGGTAAAGCTGGACGAAGCACGGGAAGAAATGCAGGAAGCTAGCGTAGTTTGTGAGTATGACAACGGCGGCGGGCAGACTGGCACACGAGAAAACCCTATTTTTAAGGCGTATATAAACTTATGGCGGGCTTACATGGTAGGGCTTGAAAAGTTTTCTTCTTACTTGCCTAAAGAATTGCAGGAAGAAGCCGCAGGGGACAGCTTAAGCGTGCTAGACCAAGTAAAGCAGATGAAGAAGGCGAAGGCATGAAAGGAAAACAGACACCCCGCATTAGGATAGAGCCAGCCAGAACGGACACGGACGGCAAGGGCGCAGCTATGCTTATGCAGGCTTACGGCGTACAGCTGGACGAATGGCAGCAGCTAGTACTTAACTGCTGGCTGGGACAGGACGAAACGGGCGGCTATAACGTAACTAGCGCAGGCTTAAGCGTGCCTAGACAGAACGGGAAAAACTGCATAGTAGAAGCCAGGGAATTTTACGGGCTAGTAGTGAACGGGGAACGCATTTTACATACTGCGCACCAAGTACGGACTGCTAAGAAGGCTTTTAGGCGGCTGGCTACTATGTTTACGGATAAGAAGCACCCAGAAATTATTAAAGCCGTTAAGAAGATACGATACGGCATAGGCGAAGAAAGCATAGAACTAGAAAACGGTGGCATAATCGAATTTACAGCCCGCAGCAGGCAAGCCGCTAGAGGATATGACGGCATAAGCCTAGTAGTATATGATGAAGCGCAGGAACTTACAGACGAACAGGCAGAAGCTATTATGGCTGTACTTAGTGCCAGCGCTACGGGTACAAGGCAGCTTATTTATATAGGCACACCGCCCTATATAGGCTGTACTGGGGAAGTGTTTAGACGCTTTAGGCAGGCTTGTATAGTGGCTGCAGGACGGGGAGAAGAACAGAAAAGCAGCTGGCACGAATGGGGCATAGCCGCAGAAAAGCTGGACGAAATAGACATAGAAGACAAGCGGCTATGGTATGAAGCTAACCCAGCTTTAGGCTACAGACTTACAGAAGAATTTACAGCAGAAGAATTTAAAGCGCTTAGCGGCGATGGTTTCGCCCGTGAGCGGCTGGGGTGGTGGTCAAAGCCTAACAGTGAACAAACAGACCTTGCTATAGACGTTAAGCTGTGGGACGCTTGCAGATCGGACGAACAAAAGCCAGAAGGGAAAACGGCTTACGGGGTGAAATTTAGCCCAGACGGGGCAGAAGTTGTATTGGCTGGGGCTGTAATTCCTTCTAACGGCGGCGCAGCCCGTATAAGCATAATAGAACGACAGCCCACAGGGGCGGGGCTTACATGGCTTGCGGAATGGCTTAACGCTCGTTACAAGCAGGCTTCTTGTGTTGTAATAGATGGGCGCAACGGCACAGACGTACTAATAGAAAAAATTAAAGGCGTATGGAGCTATAAGTATAGCGTTATTAAACCCAGCAGCCAGCAGGTTATAGCCGCCGCAAGTATGCTTATAAATGACATTAACGAACGGGCTATAACATGGTACAGCGGGCAGGACGCACTAAGGGAAAGCGCAATAACGGCAACTAAAAGGCAGATCGGGCAAGGCTGGGGGCTGGGCGGCGCATACAGCACCCCCATAGAAGCGGCGGCGCTTGCCTTGTATGGGGTAAGAACTACTAAACGAAATCCGTTAAGAAAAATGCGGATAGGATAAGCAGAAAGGGCAGGCGCAGGCATGGACGAAAACAGGCTACAGCGCATTAAGGAAAGCATAAACAGGCGTACAGGCGTGCCAGCTTCCCTTCTTACAGGCGAAACAGCGGAAGAAGTAGTAGCAAGGGCTAAAGCCGTACTAGCCTATAAAAGAGAACACGAAGCCCAGCGTCTGGAAGACAAGGACAGGCGCACAGCGGAACTACTGGGGCGGCACTACGAAGCCCCGCCCAGCCCGTGAACAGTTTGCGGACAGGTTCGGACAGAAAACAGCTTTTGACCCCGTCAAAGATGCGGACGGCTGGAAGAACTTATTTTAACTATGCTGCATACTATAACAATCATTCTTAAGAAAAAGTACGAAACAGGCAGAGACCCCTTTAACGCACTTATATACGAATATGCGGACACGCCCGTAGAAGGCTGCCTGGCAGCACCCCTTAAGACAAAAGACATAGTAAACAGCTTAAGCCTTTACGGGAAGCATGCAGTATATGAAATAGCCATACCTAAAGGCGATACGCACGAATGGGAAAACCAGAAAGTAGTATTTTTTGGGCGCACCTTCCAGATTTTCGGCTACATGGTACAGGGCATAGAAGAAAATATACCCCTTAAATGGAACGGGAAAATATATTGTGAAGTGTACGGCTAAAGGAAGGCGGGAAGCATGGCTAAAGTAGTAACTTGCCCTATATGTGGGGCAGAATTTGAAACAAACAGACCTAACAAGAAGTACTGCAGCTTCACTTGTAAGGAAGCAGGGCGGCAGCTGCGGCGTATGAAGTGGGAAGCGGAAAACCCGCACTATAATACGGAATATATGAAGAAATACAGGACAGCACAGAAGGAAGGCGGGAAAGCATGACTATTAAGACTTGCCCCCACTGTGGGGGTACAGCGTGCCTTAACGCTAATTACAGCTACAAGACACGAACGTATTTTACTTTTGTGAAGTGCGATATATGCGGCGCACAGGGCAAAGTATACAGCAACAAAGAAGAACCAGCGGCGGCGGACTGGGATAATACAGCCTGCAGGGACGCTATAAACGCATGGAATATGCGGAAGGGAGCGATGGCAGATGACAGCGAAGACTAGAAGCGACTATAAAATATGCCCGTACTGCGGCGCTAGTCTGGACGTAGGCGAAGTATGCGACTGCCTGCAGAAAAAACACGCCACAGAACGCCCCAGAACGCACGAAACGGGGCAAGGGCATACAAATACCCACAGACGCACAAAAGCGGCTTAGAACGGCTTATGCGGGCTTAAAATGTATGTGTATATTGATATACTGTTATTAGTATGCTATAATACAGACGCAACTTAAAACAGATGGGTCTCGTTTTGAGTTTTGCACCCCACAGAACGGGCAATCCGCCCATAAGAAAAAGGGGCTTGTATGCTTAGCGCTGCAGGCTTCTTTTTTTTATCCTGTTAGTTATTAAAATTTATTGTATTTTATGAAATATTATGATATAGTGTTAAGTAGGCTAGCAGGCGTATAGATGTATACACCTATTTACAGGCGGAAAGGGGGCGAAGGAATGAAGCAGGAACTAGCCACAGTTAGCGCCTTGCCTGCAGAAAAGGGGCTGGCAGATGCCTGCAGGGACTATATAGCCTTCCTAGACGCTACGCCCCGCACAGTACAGACCTATACAGGGAATATAAGGCAGTTTGTAAAATGGACGCAGCAGAACGGCATACAGCGCCCCACAAGGCAGGACGTAATAGCCTACAGGGACGAACTACGGGAACGCTGCAAGCCTTCCACTGTGCAGGGCTATATAACGGCGCTGCGGCTTTTCTTCCAATGGACGGCGCAGGCTGGTATATATCCTAACATAGCGGAACACATAAAGGGCGCTAAGCTGGACAGCAGCCACAAAAAAGACTACTTGAACGCTGCGCAAGTAAAAGACCTTCTGGACAGCATAGACACCCATACCGCTAAAGGGAAGCGGGACTACTGCATAATAGCGCTTATGGTAACGGGCGGGCTACGGGACGTAGAAGCGGCACGGGCTAACATAGAAGACCTACAGCAGCTAGGCGGCAGTACAGTACTTTACTTACAGGGCAAGGGCAGGGACGAACGCACGGAATTTATAAAAGTAGTGCCTGCAGTAGAAAAGCCCATAAGGGAATACTTAAAGACCCGCAGGACGGCAAAAGGCAAGCAGCCGCTATTTTCCAGCTTAAGCAATAACAGCAGGGGGCAGCGGCTAAGCCCTAAGAGTATAAGCCGCATAGTAAAGGACAGGCTTATAGCAGCAGGCTACAACAGCGACCGGCTAACAGCCCACAGCTTACGGCATACAGCCGTTACGCTATCACTTATAGGCGGATTGCCCCTAGACGAAGTACAACAATTTGCAAGGCACAGGAACATAAGCACAACACAAATTTACGCCCATAACCTAGAACGGGCGAAGAACCGCAGCGAAGACACTATAGCAGACGCTATATTTACAGAAAGGCAGGGCAGCACATGAACATAGAAACGCTACAGGACAGCAGCGGGCGAACATGGCAGGAAGTAAGCAGCAAGCTATACAGCCTAAAGGAAATAGCAGACTACTTACAAGACTGCATGGAAGAACCCCAGAAGGACACAGCCGTATTTTTTACGATACGGGACGGCGGGGAACTAATAATAACAACCCGCAACGAAGACATAGCAGGGGAAATAGAAGGCAGCGGCTTTACTGAACTGCAGGAAGGGGGCGGCGCATGGAAGTAGTAGCAATAGTAAACCGCAAGGGCGGCGTAGGTAAGACGGCTACAGCGCAGGCACTAGGCGCAGGACTGGCACGTAAGAAAAAGAAAGTGCTATACATTGACCTAGACAGCCAAACAAACTTAAGCTACGGGCTGGGCGCTGATCCAGAAGGGCTTAGCAGCATGGACGTATTGACCGGCGAAGCCACAGCGGCAGAAGCAATACAGCACACGCCACAGGGGGACGTTATAGCCGGATCAGAAGCACTAGCGGGGGCAGATGCAGCTATAGACGGAACGGGCAAGGAATACCGGCTAAAAGAAGCTATAGACGGCTTGCAATATGATTACATCATAATAGACACGCCCGCCCAGCTAGGCACACTTACAGTAAACGCCCTTACAGCAGCGGACAGCGTAATAATACCAGTCCAGGCAGAAGTATACAGCCTGCAGGGTATAGGGCAGCTTAGCAAGACAATAGAAGCCGTTAAGAAGTACTGCAACCATGATTTATATATACGGGGCATACTGATAACCAGATACAACGGGCGGGCTATTATTTCTAGGGATATGCAAAGCAACCTAGAAGAAGCCGCCCAGCAGCTTAAGACACGGCTATACAGCACCCCTATACGGGAATGTGTAAGCATAAAGGAAGCGCAGGCACAGCAGCAGGACATATACAGCTATGCGCCCAGAAGCAACGCAGCAAAGGACTACGCAGCCTTCATAGAAGAATTTACGGAAAGGAAGGAGTAAACATGGCACAGAAAAAGAGCTTTAAAAACCCCGCTATGCAGTTTATAAGTACTGCAGATGCAGAGGGACAGCAGGAAGCGCCCCAGACAGCGCAGGAGGGCTTTTCTATTCCTAAAGGCTATAAGCTGGTAAAGGAAAACAAAAGCGAACGTATGCAGCTGCTAGTACGCCCAGCGCTTAAGAAAGCCATAAAACAGGAAGCGGAAGCGCAGGGGCTTAGCATGAACGAACTAGTAAATACCATCTTTGAAAAATATCTGGAAAGGAAGGAAAAGGCATGACAGCAGAACAGGGCAAACTTTACACGCTGCAGGAAGTAGCGGACATTTTAAGAGTAACTAAGCAGACCCTTTATAACAATATCCGCAAGGGCAAGCTGCAGGCTAATAAGGTAGGCAAGGAATACCGCATAACAGAAGAACAGCTGCAGGACATTGTAAAAAACGGCTACAGCGGCAACGGGAACAAATAGTAGTTAGCGGACGTAAAACAGCATATACGCAGGCTTATAACCGCATACACCTATAAGTAAGGGCAGGGCAGCACATGAAAGTATTGTTGATTGATACGGACACCCTACAGCCGCAAGCAATAGGAACAGCGGGCGGGCTGCAGGAATGGTACAGGCTTATTAAGTGCGATTAGACATAGTAAGCCGCAAAATAGGCGGGCGCTACTATGACATAATCGTAGACGATGAAGGACTATTTAAAGGGGGCGAAGGTAACAGCCCTAGACACCCAGCAGCAGCCGCTTTTAGTGGGGAATCTGGTAATGTGCAACCATGACGGCGAAGGCGGCGAAACGTCACTAACAGACGAAGACATAGAACGAATAATGCAGCAACTAGTAGTACTTACCGAAGCGGGAACGGACACCCCGCAGCGCTGGATAGCGCTTAACGGCGTAGACTACTAAGGCATATAAAAAGGGACTGCACCGCAGCAACGGGAAGCAGCCCCCAGGACAGCACAAACACCGCAGCAGCGGACATTAACAGGGCTAACTATCAATATACACAAGCTGGGCATAGTGCTATGGCTATCATAGCAGAAAAGCCCGCAATTTTCCAGACGGAAAGAAAGGACACGGAGCTATGAGGTACACAGTTTTAATGATGATTAAAGACGGAAGACAGTGCGCAGTAGAAGCTAGCGCCTTTAGTAAGGAAAGCGCAAGCATTTACATTTATGCCGGATCATGGCAGCAGGCGCAGGAACTTTTAACGCAAGGGCATGACTTAGCAGCGGAGGCGTGCCGGAACTGGAATCCGGAAGATGTACAGCCGGAAGAAGATTCCGCACAGGGTCAGAAGCACTATGTATACTACAGGCGCAGCATAGAAGAAATGCAGGAAGCGGCGCAGGAATACGAAGAAAGCCCAGAAGGGCAGCGCTTTTCTAAGAGCATAGAAAACGCTAAGCAATTTACTCTCAAGCACAGCAAGGACGGCTGCTTGTGTGCGATGCAGCTTAACTATATAGCAAATAAACATTGTAACAGCTTAATAAACGGCAGCTTTGACTTAATGGCACTTGCTTACAGGCGGGGCTACACGAACGGAAAGGCAGACGCCAAGAAAAGCAAGAATAAATAATAGACGGACTAAAGCAGGGGCAGGCTTATACTTGCCCTTGCCAGTAAGAAGAAAGGCGGCATAGATGATATTTACATACACCCCGGAAGAACGGGCGCAGCTGGAAGCGCTGGACAGGGAAGAACTAGCAGCGCAGGAAAAGCTAGGCGCTATCTGGAAGCGCTACGAAGTAGGCAGCGTAGAAGCGCAGGCGGCTAAGAAGGAATACCAGGAGGGAGCGGCACAGCGTGAAGCGGCTTTTACTTCCCTACTGGCACAGCTGGAAGCAGCACGCTTTAGCAAGCTGGGAACGCCTGCAGCTATCCTTAAGGACGCAGAACAGCAGGCGCAGGACGCAATAATATATATTTACGTCCGTATATGGCAGTACACCCCAGAAAAGGACAAGCAGAAGGGCAAGCACTTTATAGTAGATCTGGCAAGCGGCGGGCTGTATCTGTACCCGCTGGGCTGGGACTATGAAGCGGCTTTTACGGCGCAGAAGGCAGCAGTATTTAAGCCTGCAGACAGCAGTATACTTTTAGACGCAGCAGGGACTACTAGCTACATACTGCGGGAAGTACTGGCAAGGCATACTGAAGCCCTTAAGGATAAGCCAGAAGCCGCACAGCTGCAGG
>OCTW011576677.1_pt1 | contig 13001 bp, 12 predicted proteins | sample 1539671 | NCBI WGS metagenome assembly OCTW01 (sample SAMN02144230, study PRJEB22623) | gut metagenome | biome: sheep rumen | host: Ovis aries | place: New Zealand | reverse complement strand
CCGCCCCCCCCCCCCCCCCCCCCCGATGTGCTGGAAATCAGCAAATTAGCACAGCTTATTCCACTGATAGAGCATTTTTGCTCCTCTTGCCTTCCGCTTGGCGGACAGCGAGGGGAGGTATCGTTATGTGTGCATGCCAGCGCGCGCGTAATAATGTATAGAAAAACTTGTTGGATACTATGGCTATAATATGTTTAAATTCAAGAGACTCGCTTGTTCTTATCAATATTGATAAGGTGGTGTATATGCAGGCAAATGGCAATTATACAAATATTGTTTATATAGAAGGGCTTAAGAACATGGTTTCCGTTGGGTTGTCGAAGATGGAGGAACTTATCCGACAGTCTTACAGGCATGGAGAGACAACTCCCTTTTTGCGCATGGGACGAAGTCTTATAATAAACCAGACTTTTCTTTTTCAGATAAATATTCTTAAGCAGAAACTGATCCTCTCTGATTTTGGGAGTCATCATTATTCTCTCCCTGTACCACGTCAACTGCTAAAGGAATACAAGGAGGTTGTCCATGCAAGAACAGGTTTAAAGATAAAAGAACAATAGCGTTATGGTGGAAGAAATTATTATTGGAAGAAACGGCAATCAGCCCTTTCAGATTACGGCAGAAGGTGTAAGTGGCCATCATGCTTCTCTGACAAAAAGACATGACGGTGTCCTTGTCCTAAAAGATTTAGATTCTAAGAATGGCACATTTGTCAGAAACCAGCAGTTTCTGTTTGAGCGCATAGAAGAAAAGGTTGTTGACAAAGATTCTGTCATCAGGTTAGGCGATGAGACCATAAACGGAATAACATTCAGCGTTTCTCGATTGTTTACGCAAGATGTTAATGATTACACATACGAGTTTGGTCGCATAAAAAGAAAGTGGAAGAGCTATGTGCAGGAAAAGAAAGACTTTAACCGCAGGTGGAGTATGTATATGTATATACCTTCCGTCTTATCTGCTGTATGCTTGATAATGTCCTTCTTGCCAATATTCAAGCAGTTTGCCAATGAGACGCAGATGTTCATTATGCGTGTGCCCATGGTCGTATCAATGTTGGTTACCCCAATTATTCACAATATGAGAAGGAGCAGGGAGAAAGTTTTGTCTGAAAAATCTGCAAACTTGTTTATATGTCCTCGCCCTGGCTGTGGACGCTTGTTATCAGAGTCTGAGATTCGTAAGACTCAGTGCATGGCATGTAAAGCTCATGGATAATACTAATTTTAATATATAAAAAAATGAAACGTGTATTCTTATTTTCGGTAATTATTTCTTTGTCGTTGTCTGTCTATGCTCAGAATACTTATGTGTTGGTGACAGGTGTATCGCGTTACGCAGAACAGGCCAATAATCTGCACCAGACCACCAAAGATGCTACATCCTTTAAGGCTGTTATGGATAAACAGACTCCAAATGTGTCTATTCTTACTAGTAAGTATGCAAATCACGATAATGTACTGGCGAAATTAAGTTCTATCTGCAAACAAGCAAAGAAAAATGACAGAGTTGTTTTTTATTTTAGCGGACATGGTTTCCCCGGAGGAATAATGGCATACGATAACCCTATTTATTATAATGAGTTGACAAAGATTCTGGCATCTTCTGCTGCAAGAGATAAAGTCGTGTATGTTGATGCTTGCCATGCCGGTAGTGTGGTAAAAAACAACGGTGGCAGCTACGAAGTAGTAAGGGCTGCAGCCAGTCAAGACAATATGATATTCTTTATGGCGTGCCGTGGTGACGAATATTCCGTAGAAGGCAACTGGGTAGGTGCGGGCTATTTCACACAGTCTCTTTTAAAGGGACTGCGTGGTAAGGCAGATCGCAACGGAGACAGAGCCATTAGCGTGATAGAGTTGTTTAAATATGTATATAATGATGTTTATAATCGCACCAGAAAGATGTCTATCCGTCAGCATCCTCAGCTCATCGCGCCAAAGAATTGTCGTGAAAATATCCTTGCTCGCTGGTAGCTGTGGTTTCATCCTGCAAGATTATATGTTCGTCAATAAATCCCACAACTTCAACCCGAATGTATTAAAAAACTTGCAGAAGGCTGCTTACAGTCACTATCTTTGCAATGTCAAAACTGAATAACAACCTTTAAAACCATTAAATTATGAACACACAGAAATTTGACAACAACGAGACTGAGAAGAAGGTGAATAACACTGGTGCAAAAATCGGTGCCGCCGTGGCTGGTGCTGCTGTTGCTGGCGCAGCTGCTGGTGCAGTTGGTGCGGGAATTGTTGAGTCTGCAGAGGAGACTGTTGATAGCCCTTCAACACATGCCGAGGCTGGCAGCGTAAATGAGCCTGAGACACAGACACAGGAACAGAGTTCCAGTGAAGAACAACCCACTCCATCTCCCACAGAGGCCAATACTACTCCTGAGCCCAGTCCGATTCCAGGTGTAGAGCCGCTTTCCGAACCGGCTCCAATAGTTCCTGAGCCTGAGCCCGAACCCGTTCCTGAGCCTGAGCCCGAACCCGAACCTGAGCCCGAACCAAGTGATTTGATAGGTATCATTGCTCCTGTTGAGCAGATTGACCCAGATGATATCAACATGGCTAACGTCGTTAATGTGGACGATTTAGGCACTGTTTATACAATGAACGGAGAGATGCTTGCTGCTGGAGTACACGATGAAAGTGGTAACGAAATGCTTATGGTTGACCTTGATGGAGATCAGGTTTTTGATGTCCTTGCTACCAACGAGGGGCAAATTATTCAGCCTGTTGACGATAAGATTAACGTAAGTGATGCTGAGCATATGATGACCGCTGATGATCCAGGTTATCTTGCGTCCAATGATTTTGACGACAATATGGATAGTTCTTCTGAGATTCAGAATGACATAATTGATGCATAACATTATGGACAACAATAACCCGTTTGCTGTCATATCATGCAAGCATTGCTCGGCTCCTGTTCGTTATAGGGTTCCGGGCGCCCAGGGAGTGTTTCGTCTTACTTGTCCCAAGTGTGGCGGAACTACAGATATCAGGATTATCCCAAAGGAATTACGCATGCAGAATGCAGCAAGTTCTGATGCGAACCTACAAGATAGTACGCATACTGGCGAAGGTCCGAGACAGGAAATTGTTTCCTGTCCGGACTGCCATACCAAGATGAGATTTGAAATAAAATCAGATGGCGAGACCTCTATGAACTGTCCTTGTTGCAATGCTTCTGTTATTGCTAAGATAAGCGATGGAAAAGTTGTGTCAGTGTCAAAGAAGCAGACGAAGGTCGTCGTTCAGGATCCTAATGACTCCAAAGGTAAACTTACTGTTGTACGTTACAAGGGAATTTTTGGAAGCCTTGCAAATAAGACTTTTCCTTTGCATCTGGGACAGAATACGGTGGGGCGTTATGACGAGGACCTCCATTCTGATATTGAGATAAAGGGTGATGCCACGATGAGCAGGCGTTCAGTTGTTATTGATGTTATTCGTAGAGAGACAGGATATCTGTTCAAGCTGAAGGTGCTCAAGGCGGCAAATCCTGTCATGCATAATAGCAAGCCTTTGGTGGAGGGTGAGACTGTTTACCTTAATTATGGCGACTCTCTGAAGTTAGGCAAGACAACCTTTGTGTTCGGCAAAGTGTAATAGTAAATATGTTGTATTATGAAAGTAATATTGAACCAACCATATTCTTTCTGTCAGTATGGGAAGCGCGACAATCAGGAAGACTGTCGCTTTCCTGATACTGATGTTCCCACGGGTAATGCGCCTTTCTTCCTTGTTTGTGATGGCGTTGGTGGCAGTGAGAAGGGAGAGGTCGCCAGTCATACTGTTTGTGAAGCCTTCGGACAAGCCCTTGCTAATACAGACTGGAGTCAGGACTTCACTAATGAGGATTTCCTCACGGCATTAGATTATGCCTATAAATCATTGGCTAATGTTGCCGACAGCAGTAACAGCGGCATGGCCACAACACTCACTTTTGCCGCTTTCCACGGTGGCGGGTGTACCGTGGCCCATATAGGAGATAGTCGTATATACCATATCCGCCCTAACGAGGGAGTGCTATACCGTAGCGAAGACCATTCGCTGGTTAACGCGATGGTTCATTCTGGCAACCTGACCCCCGAGGAGGCTGTCAATCATCCTGACAGCAATATAATCACTCGCTATGTCAGTGTAGTCAGGAGGGGACAAGAACGCAGCCGTGCAACAATAATGCGGCTGACGGATTTGCTTCCGGGCGACTATGTCTTTCTGTGTAGCGATGGTGTGTTGCATAATGTTGATGACGATAGGCTGACGGAGATACTTTCTTCTTGTGTTCCCGACATTAACAAGATAAGGGAGATTGCTTCGTTGTCTGCCGACAGTGTTGATAATAATACTGCTTATCTTATTCCTGTCAAGGATGTTCAGAAGGAAGGTGATGACAATGATGACGCACAGGAACCATCCCAACCAGAGTCATCAGACACTCAGCCCCTGCGCAACCGACAGGAGCAGGCACGCGACATGTTGTCAGAGAATAATGAGTCAATTTCAGACAAGATAGGTAAATTCTTTAAGAAAATATTTTGATAAACAATAAATCATGGCAAGTGATAGCAATCAACTTCATGCAGAAGACAAAAAACAGTTATTAGAGAATGCTCTGCCTCTGCGCGGCACGGTATTGTCTGGTTATGTCCTTGATTCCAAAGGTCGCACCACATCTCACCGTACAAAAGAATATCGCATAAAGTCTGTACTAGGTGCTGGCGGTTTCGGCATCACCTATAAGGTTTCGGCTAAGATAACTGCGGGTAATATTGAGATAGAGACGGATTTTGCTATAAAGGAACATTTCATGAAGGGCTGCTATCGTGGCAGTAATGGCATGCAGATGCTATATGCTCCAACCATGAGAAGCGAGATAGAGCAAAGCCGTGAAGACTTTATTACCGAAGCCCACAGGCTCAACAGATTGTCCATACATTCCCCCAATATCGTTAAGGTAAATGAGGTCTTCACTGCTAATGATACGGTTTATTATGTCATGGAGTATCTTAATGGCGGCGACATGATAAAATATCTCAGAGACAATGGCGGCCCGTTAAGCGAGGGCAAGGCTTTGTCGTTGTTGTTGCCCATTGCCAAGGCTGTCGAGTTGTTACACAGGGAGCATTTGCTGCATTTGGATATCAAGCCTGACAATATTGTACTGAAGAAAGACCCCTCTGGCAGTATGGATGTGCCAGTCTTGATAGATTTTGGCATAGCTAAGCATTTCAACAGTAGTGGCAGACCTACATCGCGAGTAGTGGCAAAGGGTGCATCCGACGGCTATGCTCCGATGGAGCAGTATGCAGGCATCGACCATTTTGCTCCGGAGATAGATGTATATGCTCTTGGAGCCACTTTATATTATTTGCTTACAGGCAAGAATCCGCCCAAAGCGTTTGACATTTCATCAACATCCCAGTTGCGTGCCTCATTGCCGCAGGAATTGAGCGAGAGGGTTGCCGATACCATTGCAGCCGCCATGCAGCCCAACCGCTACGACCGCACTCCCACAGTGCAGGCTTTCCTGTCGTCAATAGAGAAGAGTTATACGCTGCCGATAGGTTATGTGTTGTCAGCACATGGACACTCCTTCCGAGTGGTTGAGATACTTACCGAAAATCTTTATTCTATTACCTATAAGGCTATTGAGGTTCACTCCCTGACGGGTAAGGGAAGGGAGGCTTATAGTGGAGTGCAGACGGTAGTGCCGGAGCACTATGTGATAATGGAGGCTTTCGATAAGAGTCGTCATCAGCGAATGGATGACGGCAGAGTGTCACTACGTGGTGGCAGTCGTCCTGATTTCAGCGATTTTACAGAAGACATCGTCAATAAATCAAAGAATCCTCTTCATCAGGTAATGGAGTTTTATGGAGACGAGTATGGATTGTCGTGGCAATTTGTTAAAGCCAACAACACCTTATATTATATATATAATGTAGTGCCCAAACCCTCTATTCTTGCGAGGCTAAAAGAATCTGTACCTGCTTTTTTCCGTCTTCATGGCAAGAAAATCATAGTGGCTGCTGTGGCTGCTGTTGTGGTATATGGCGGCATCCGACTGTTCAGACCGTCGCATCTCACTAAGGAGGCTATGCTGACTAAAGCCATAAACAACAATGATGAGGGTGCGTTGCTCTCGTTGATAAACGACAGTGGCTATAGCGCAGCTATTGCTCCTTTGGCAAAGTTGTACAGCAGCCAGGGTGACAATGCAAAGGCTTTAGATCTATTGTCGCAGGCAGACAGCACATCGAATGCCAGTGCGCGCGAACTCCAAAAGACTATTGTGGGTGACTCCATCCGCAAGATTAATGCAGAGATAGAAAATATCGTAGGTAGTTTGCCTGACGTGATTGACCAGAGAGTCGCCCCATTGGCATCAGCCAGAAAGATGCAGGAGCAGGCATTGGCTATGGCACAGGTATATGCCATACCATACCAAACTAATAGGAAGTTACAAGATGCCATAGATGCAGACTTCAATGAGTGGGTTGGTTTTGCCAACCTGCTGGAGAAGAAGGAATATTATGAGAATGCCCTTAAGCTTAAGGAAGACAGTCAGATACGCCAAAGGTATAATAGACTGTAAGGAAACAGCAACCTAATTGCAAACAGAAGAAATGAAAAGGTTTACATATTTATTTGTCACTCTGTTCATAGTGCTGTATGCCATGGCAGACGTGTATAGCGATATGCTTAATGCAGGTATCAAGGCTTACAACAGTGGTAACTACAAGAAAGCGCTGACCTTTTTTAACAAGGCTAATGAGCAGGCGCCCACTGGGCGTGCCGCCTCGTGGATAAGCAAGTGTAAAAAGGCAATCAAAGATCATAACGAGGAATTGGAAAGGCTGAAACGTGAGAATGAGGCACGGCGCCGCCAGCAGGAGCAGCAGGCCGAGGCAGAGCGCAGGAGGCAGGAAGAAGAACGCCAGCGTCAGGAGCAGCAACGTAGGGAAAAGGAACAGGAATTGAAGCGTAGGGAAGAAGAATTGAGGAAGAGAGAGGAAGAATTAAAGCGCAGGGAAGAGGCAGAACGCCAGCAGACCTCGGGGAATTATTCCAAGGATCAACCGTCAAATGCAAAGATGCCGAGTGCAAGTTGGTTGTATGACAAAGGTGCGGATTATTATTATGGTCGTAACGGCATAAGCCAGGATTATACTAAGGCAGCAGAGTTGTATCGGAAGTCCGCAGAGCAAGGCTATGCTAAGGCGCAGTGCGATCTCGGCTATTGTTATGAAAAAGGGCAAGGTGTTTCCCAGGACTATTATAAGGCCGTGGAGTGGTATCGGAAGTCCGCAGAGCAGGGCAATGCTACGGCGCAGTGCAACCTCGGCTATTGTTATAAATACGGGCAAGGTGTTTCCCAGGACTATTATAAGGCCGTGGAGTGGTATCGGAAGTCCGCAGAGCAAGGCTATGCTACGGCGCAGTGCAACCTCGGCTATTGTTATGAAACAGGCCAAGGTGTTTCCCAGGACTATTATAAGGCCGTGGAGTGGTATCGGAAGTCCGCAGAGCAGGGCAATGCTACGGCGCAGAACAACCTCGGCATTCGTTATGAATACGGCAAAGGTGTTTCCCAGGACTATTATAAGGCCGTGGAGTGGTATCGGAAGTCCGCAGAGCAGGGCAATGCTCAGGCGCAGTACAATCTCGGCTATTGTTATGAATACGGACAAGGTGTAGGTAAAAGTTTATCCAAGGCCATGGAATGGTATAGAAAAGCAGCTGACCAAGGAGATGAAGATGCGAAGAAGGCCTTTGAGAGACTGGATAAATAAGAGAGTAACGGTACACAAATGAGAAGGATATTCTCTATGTTCTTTATGGTAAGCCTTGCCTGCATTGATGTTGAAGCAGTCCGACACATGGCTATGCAGGGTTAGAATCAGTTAATAATGAAAAAGTAGATAAGAATTCAAATATTATGAAAAGAATAACTGTAATATTGATAGCTCTATTCGCAGTGCTGTATGCCATGGCAGACGTGTATAGCGATATGCTCAATGCTGGTATCAAGGCGTATAACAGTGGTAACTATCAGAAAGCGCTGACCTTTTTTAACAAGGCTAACGAGCAGGCGCCCAAGGGGCGTGCCGCCTTGTGGGTAAGCAAGTGTAAGAAGGCAATCAAAGACAGGAATCAGCATAATAATGTCACATCTCAGCCGTATAAGCCCCCTACACCGTCGAGGGTGAACCAGGAACCGCTGAGCAACCGCACGTTCACGGCGAATGGGGTGAGCTTCACTATGGTGGGTGTGCAGGGCGGCACCTTCCAGATGGGTAGCAATGATGGAGCTGACTGGGAAAAACCTGTCCCCAGTGCTACGCTGAGCAGCTACTATATTGGACAAACGGAGGTTACCCAGGCTCTCTGGAAGGCTGTGATGGGGAGCAATCCGAGCTACTTTAAGGGTTACAATCTGCCTGTTGAGCAAGTCAGTTGGAATGACTGCCAGACGTTCATTCGCAATCTGAACCAGCTGACGGGCGAGAATTTCCGCTTGCCGACAGAGGCAGAGTGGGAGTATGCAGCCAAGGGCGGCAGACGGAGTCGCGGGTTTACGTACAGCGGAAATACTAACCTGGACTATGTGGCTTGGTATTGGGACAATTCTGGCAGAAAGACTCATCCCGTGGCTACCAAGTCCCCCAACGAACTGGGTATCTATGACATGAGCGGCAATGTATGGGAATTGTGCCAAGACTGGTACGGAGACTATAGCAGCAGCGCGCAGACCAATTCTACTGGTCCGGCTTCGGGCTCTGGCCGTGTCGCTCGTGGTGGCTGCTGGTACAACAACGCGGCGCGCTGTCGCACGGCTAATCGCAACAGCGTCGCGCCCGCGGACACGTACAACTTCCTCGGCCTGCGCCTTGCCCGTTAGATTGCCGTTATACTCTCGCGCTTTTTAATGTCGGCCCGCGCAGGCGCGATCACCGACAAAGCGCTCGCGACTGCTTCGCAGTTCCCGAGTGAAAAAAGAAAAGAAATTAAAAGCTAAATCCTTTCGGCCCTAAAAATGGCCGTCAAGGCCATAAAGGGGGCGCATGGATTTAGCGTAGTAAGAGAAAAAGTATAAAATAGAAATTTTCTTGCAGATAGAGTGAAAATATGACATCGGATATTATCAGGAAGCATTGAGCCAGCACTGATACAAATTAAAATAATTAAAGAACATGAAGAGGCTTTTTATTTACTTGTTTGGATTGACATTGTTGTTGCCGGCAGGCGTAACAATATCAGCACAGATTGCGGTCAGAAAATGTCCGACTTGCGGCATGCTTGTACAGTATTGCCAATACAGAGGAAGGCATCCTAAGCCGCAGACTGCATCGCCACAGACAATAGCGGCTAAGCCATCGCTCGCGAAAATGCAAAAGGATATGGTAGGCCACACGATAGCAGATCCGAGCTCAAACAGCTACCATCCTTCTGACTGGAAACTGACAATAAGGAATAATTCTATAAGCGGTTTCTCTGTTATTGAACGAAAAGATAATGGTCGTAACAGGTTTATGGTAAGGGCCTCAATGAAGATAGCAGAAGGCAACCATGCCTATATGTCAAAAATACAGCTGCATTATAAGCTTGTTTACAATGAATGGAAGATAGACTATATCGTGGCAGATAAGCTGGATGTCATCACCACTCATGAGTACGACAATCTGATAAAGGCTTATATAGACCAAGACGGATGGGGTGGAACCTATTGCCTCTTTCTGGAGAATCGCAGCGAGATAACCTTGATTGTCGGAGGAGATATGTTTGCCGGTGGAGAACGGAGGCGATTCTCAACGGTTGTTGATCCGCATGCAACATCAAGTGTGGGCGGCCTTTTTGGCGGAGGGAGTGTGACAGAATATAAAATCAATTTTGTCATAAGGAAGTAACATCGGTTATGTGACTAAAGCTCAAATAACATGAAGAGATTGTCTTGTTATCATTTACATATACAGAAAAAAGGCTACTAAGATATGAGAAGATTTTATGTTATATTATTATCCTTAGTGGTTGTTGTCTATGCCACGGCAGACGTGTATAGCGATATGCTTAATGCCGGTATCAAGGCGTATAATAGCGGTAACTACAAGAAAGCGCTGACCTTTTTTAACAAGGCTAACGAGCAGGCGCCCACTGGGCGTGCCGCCTCGTGGATAAGCAAGTGTAAAAAGGCAATCAAAGATCATAACGAGGAATTGGAAAGACTGAAACGTGAGAATGAGGCACGGCGCCGCCAGCAGGAGCAGCAGGCCGAGGCAGAGCGCAGGAGGCAGGAGGAAGAACGCCAGCGTCAGGAGGAAGAACGCCAGCGTCAGGAGGAAGAACGCCAGCGTCAGGAGGAAGAACGTAAGAAAAGAGAGCAGACCTCTTGGAATTATTCTACTAACACCCTAAAGGTGAACGGTGTGGCTTATAAGATGGTCTATGTCATTGGCGGCACGTTCCCGATGGGTAGCTATGACGGAGAAAGTAATGAGAAGCCTGTTCACTACGTTACGCTGAGCAGCTACTACATTGGTAAGACGGAGGTCACCCAGGCCCTTTGGAAGGCAGTGATGGGCAGCAATCCGAGCTACTTCAAGGGTGATAACCTTCCTGTGGAGGAAGTCAGCTGGGATGATTGTGTGGAATTCATAACTACACTCAATCAGCTCACGGGTGAGCATTTTCGTCTGCCGACAGAGGCAGAATGGGAGTTTGCAGCCAGGGGCGGAAACCAGCGTAAGGGAAACACCTACAGTGGCAGCAGTATCGAAGGAGATGTTGCGTGGTATGATAGTAATTCGGGCAACAAGACTCATCCTGTGGCAATCAAGTCTCTCAACGAACTGGGTATCTATGACATGAGCGGCAACGTATGGGAATGGTGCCAAGACTGGTACGGAGGCTATAGCAGCAATGCGCAGGCTAATCCCACCGGTCCCACTTCGGGCTCTAGCCGTGTCAATCGTGGTGGCAGCTGGGACGACGGCGCGACGTACTGCCGCTCAGCTAATCGCAATAGCTACACGCCTGCGTACAGGAGCAGCAACCTCGGCCTCCGCCTCGCTCGTTAGATTGCCTGTGTAATAAAAGTTAAATCCTTGCGACCCCTAAAAATGGCCGCCAAGGCCATAAGGGGGCGCATGGATTTAGCGTAGCAAGAGACAAGCAAGAGCTTAGACCTTGATTAATGCGATAATATATATTAGGTAGAAAAATAACATAACTTATAAACAACAATCAAAGATGAAAAAGACTATTTTTTCTATTATGTTGCTCTTAGGAGCATCTTTCACTTGCAGCACTGTTGTTGCTGCCTCTACGAGAATGGATTCCACTGCACATACGCAGGCGGACAGTATCAAACAGATTTTTAACAAGGCCAAACAGGGTGATGCTGCTGCACAGAATCAGGTTGGAGCCTGGTACTATGCTGGCAAGAATGTTAAGCAGGACTATGACGAGGCTTTCAATTGGTGGAAGAAATCGGCCCTGCAGGGTGATGTCAGCGCAATTGGCAACCTCGCTCTTTGCTATCAGTTTGGCCGTGGCGTTGAGCGTGACTCCGTTGGCGCCTTGCGGCTCTATATGAAATCGATAAAGGAGGGCAACAAGCAGCTTCTGACGAGTCGTGTGCAGAGAGCAGACCAGAGTGCTTTCGACGGTGTGCTAGGGGCTCTGTGTTATCAGCGGGGCAATGGCGTGGCCAAAGACCTGAATAAGGCTGTGGAACTGTTTGGCAAAGCAGCGAAGATGAATTCTGTAGATGCTCAGCGCGAAGTGGCTTTGTGTATGATGAATCAGAACAAAGCCAGTCAGGCAGCCCAGTGGTTTAAACAGGCAGCTTTGCAAAACGACTTGGCATCTACTTACTATTATGGCAAATTGCTCCAGGAGGGCAACGGCGTGGCTAAGGATATGCAGAACGCTGTCATTTACCTGCTTAAGGCTGCCGAGGGAGGCTATCCTCAGGCTCAGACGGAGGTAGGCAATCTGTATTCGGCTGGCGATGGCGTAGTCAAGAACGCAGAGACTGCTGCCTCATGGTATGAAAAAGCTGCCTGCAACGGTAATGTGCATGGCATGTGGAATCTGGCTGTATGCAGTATGAAGGGCAATGGCTTGGCGCAGAATTTTGAGAAAGCCTTGTTCTGGTATGGCGAGGCTTCCGCACTGGGCTATACGCGCAGTTTCAAGAAGATAATGACTGAGAATGAGGACGTGAAGTCTCTGGCTTTCGATAGATATGTAAAAGGCATGAAGGCTTATCTTGTCGATACGGCAGAGAATCATTTCGATACAGCCGTCAGTGAGTTTAAGGCTGTGGAGAAAGCTAAGGTGGCCGCAGGAAAAACAATGCAGGGCGTGATAATGGCTAACAGCAAGTACGCCAAGAACAATGTTAAGAAAGCTGTGCTCATGTTGCAGTCGGCCAGTGAGAGCGATCCAGCCGCGGCATTTTATCTGGCAACGCTGTATGAGAATGGCAAGGGTGTTGACAAGGATATGTCTAAGGCCGTGGAACTCTACGCCAAGTCGGCAGATGCCGGCTATGGGCCTGCCCAGAGCTATCTCGGCGACATATACTATGAAGGCCGTGGCGCGGAGCAAAGCTACGAGAAGGCTGTCGGCTATTATCAGCAGGCCTACCGTCAGAAGCAGCTCACGTTAAATTCCACCAAGCGCCTGGCATCATGCTACGAGAATGGCTGGGGTGGTCTGGTCGCCGACAAGCAGAAAGCTGCCGAGCTGAGCAAGGAGGAGCGTAAAAACAACGTAAAGGCCCTCCTGAATGCTATTTAAGAGCACATGAGATTTCTCCCATAATTATTCAATAAGCAAACCAGAGTCAGTCAGAACATATAACATTGGAAAATGAAAAAGATAATCATTGTCCCGATATTCCTTATCGTGACCCTCTCGGTATTCTCTCAGAACAGTAGCGAGATTGCGTCCCTTATCAAGGCTGCGCAAGATTCCATGCAA
>OCTW011612408.1_pt1 | contig 13004 bp, 6 predicted proteins | sample 1539671 | NCBI WGS metagenome assembly OCTW01 (sample SAMN02144230, study PRJEB22623) | gut metagenome | biome: sheep rumen | host: Ovis aries | place: New Zealand | reverse complement strand
AAACCGTAAAAACCGATAAAAACCTTATATAGTCGGGTTACCTTGTTTTTTTCTGTTTTTCTTGTTTTTCCCTGTTTTTCAAAAGCGAAGGTTCGACCCACACAAAATCTTGTATAACCCGTGCCGGGACTTCCTCTTTACCTTCCTTGATCACAAGGGTGTACCACACCACAATAATGCAAGTGAGGCTGCCGTCAGGATATTGAAAGTCAAAACCAAAGTATCAGGAGGTTTCAGAACGCAAGACGGTGCGGACGAATATGCGGTGTTTCACGGGTTCTTGGACGAGCCAAGCGCGTAGCGTAACTTCGACGAGCGAAGCGGCGAAGCCGAGTCCGGATAAGAAACCTAACTACTTCTTCATTCCTCCCAAATTTGCATTCAGCCTAAAACTGAACATCCCCATATTTCCCGTCTTGCCTTTTATTTACGGTCATTCTGCGTTAATTCTCCAAAATTGCTTCTCAAAGTCAAGCTTTTTTCGTAACTTTGCACCCTGTAATTGGTATGCAGCTGAAGCAACTGCGAAATAATGCAGAGAGGCAGGACGACCATTATTAATTTAGAAGCTACAATAAATAATATAGTGTATGGACGAACTGAAGAAATATATGCTCGACCTCAGGGTGAGCAGCGTGGAGCATCCACACGAGCGCTACGTGCTGGTGAAGCTGACGCAGCAGGAGCCGTTGCCGGCAATGATGCCCGGGCAGTTTGTTGAGGTGCGCATCGACGGTCCGCAGGGACCGCTGCTGCGGCGCCCCATCTCGGTGAACTTCGTAGACCGCGAGCACAACGAGCTGTGGCTGCTAGTAGCTGTCGTGGGCAATGGCACACGGTGGCTGGCGGCGCTCAAGGCTGGCGACACGGTGAACGTTGTGGGGCCGCTGGGGCGTGGGTTTACACCCGCCGGAAAAACGGCGGGCACGGCGGCCGGAAAAACGGCGGGCACGGCGGCAGGAGAAACGGCGGGCACGGCGGCGGCAGGAGAAACGGCGGGCACGGCGGCAGGAGAAACGACGACCGCGACGGAAAGAGAAACGGCGGGCACGGCGGCCGGCGGACGCTGGCTGTTAGTTGGCGGCGGCGTGGGCGTGGCTCCGCTGCTGTTTCAGGGAGCGGCGCTGCGGGCACAGGGCTGTGAGCCGGTGTTCCTGCTGGGCGCCAGGACGCAGAAAGTCCTGCTGCTGATTGACGAGTTCCGGCGCTATGGCGAGGTGTTCGTCACCACCGAGGACGGTTCCGAGGGCGAGCGCGGCTTCGTGACGCAGCACTCGCTGCTGGGCCGCGAACGCTTCGACATGATCCAGACCTGCGGCCCCACGCCGATGATGAAAGCCGTGGCGCGTTATGCCTACAGCCAGGGCGTGGAGTGCGAGGTGTCGCTGGAGAACATGATGGCCTGCGGCCTGGGCGCCTGCCTGTGTTGCGTGGAGAAGACCACCGAGGGCAACCTCTGCGTCTGCAAAGAGGGGCCAGTGTTCAACATCAAGAAACTATTATGGCAATTTTAAACACCCATCACCTATCACCCAACACCTAACACCCATTACCTATCACCCAATATGGCAAATCTGAATGTAACAATAGGCAACCTGCGGCTGAAGAATCCCGTGATGACGGCCTCAGGAACATTTGGCTACGGACTGGAATTCCAGGACTTTGTGCCCTTAGACGGCATCGGCGCCATCATCGTCAAAGGCACCACGCTGAAGGCCCGCGAGGGCAACGACTACCCGCGCATGGCCGAGACCACGGGCGGCATGTTAAACTGCGTGGGGCTGCAGAACAAGGGCGTCGACTACTTCTGCAAGCATATCTACCCACAGCTTATGCCCACCGGCGGCACCTATGTGGTGAACGTCAGCGGCTCGTCGCCCGACGACTATGCCGAGTGTGCGGCACGCGTGGATGCCCTCGACGGTATACCGGCCATAGAGCTCAACATCTCGTGCCCTAACGTGAAAGACGGCGGCATGGCCTTCGGCGTTACCACCAATGGTGCGTCGGCGGTGGTACGTGCCGTGCGCGAGCGCTACCACAAGACGCTGATAGTCAAGCTGTCGCCCAACGTGACCGACATCAGCGAGATAGCGCGCGCCGTAGAGGCCGAGGGCGCCGACGCGGTGTCGCTCATCAACACGCTGATGGGCATGGCCGTAGACATTGAGCGGCGCCGACGCGTGCTGAGCATCGGCACCGGCGGACTCTCGGGTCCGGCGGTGAAACCCGTGGCACTGCGAATGGTCTATCAGGTGGCCCGGGCGGTGAAGATTCCCGTCGTTGGCCTGGGAGGCATCATGACGGCCGAGGATGCCATCGAGTTCCTCATGTGTGGCGCCACGGCCATAGAGATTGGTACGGCCAATTTCGTAGACCCCACGGTGACCATCCGTGTGCGCGACGGCATCAACGAGTGGCTCGACCGCCACGGTTGCAGTTCCGTGCAAGACATCATTGGAACCATAGAATGAACAAACAAGTAAGTAACTGAAAAAAATATTTTATGATTATTCGTGTTAGATTCGCGATAATTATATGTTTTATAGGAACACGAATTGCCATGAATTGAACACGAATTTTTCATTAATTTCTTTATAAGTATTGTACACGCACTTATGAAAACAACTTTAAAACTAATCTTAGGCTTTGTGCTGACCATGGGCAGCACAGCCGTACAGGCCGAAGGGCAACTGGCCTTCCCCGGCGCTCAGGGCTGGGGCCGCTTTGCCACCGGTGGACGCGGAGGTCAGGTGTATCATGTCACTAACCTTAACGACACGGGCGCGGGTTCCCTGCGCGACGCCGTGAGCCAGCCCAACCGCATTGTGGTGTTCGACGTGGCGGGCGTCATACAGATCAGTTCGCGCATCGTCTTTGCCAAAAACCTCTACGTGGCTGGACAGACGGCTCCCGGCGAGGGCATCACGGTCTATGGCGACGGCGTGTCGTTCTCGGGTGCCGACAACATCATCGTGCGCTACATGCGCTTCCGCATGGGCCACAAGGGCAGCAGCGGCAAGGACTGCGCCGGCATTGCCAACGGCCAGAATATGATCTTCGACCACTGCTCGTTTGCCTGGGGACTCGACGAGACCTTCAGCATCAATCCCGACGGCAAGGGCACCACGCCGAGCTACATCACCCTGCAGAACAGCGTCGTTGGCCAGGGGTTGATGACCCACAGCGCCGGCGGACTGATGCAGACCGACTACGTGTCGCTCATTGGCAACTTCCTCTGCGACAACAACACCCGCAACTTCAAGGTCAAAGGCCGCAACCAGTATGCCAACAACATCGTGTACAACTGGGGTAACGGTGCTTACATCATGGGTGGCGACTCCGAGGGAAAGTCGTATGTCAACATACAGTCGAACCTCTTCATCAACGGTCCGGCCAAGGGCGGCGCTGCCTTCACCGGCGGCAATGCCGACTTCCACTGCTACGGCGACGACAACTGGCAAGACCGCAACATCGACGGACTCTTTGACCCGCAAAAGATTACCGACTACAACGCTGCCACGCGCGAGCAGCAGCCCTACGACTACCCGCAGCTGACGCTCAACCCCAGCCGCACACTGCTGGAGACGAACCTGCCCACTGTGGGAGCCTCGCTGCCTTATCGCGACCCCGTAGACTGCTACATGGTAGACGAGGTGCTGTCGTATGGCAAGCAGGGTGCGCTGATTTCCAATGAGGAGACACTCATCTACGGCGCCCCCTCCACGTGGAAGGTCTTTGCCGGCGAGAAGCGTGCCGACGCCGACAACGACGGCATGCCCGACGAATGGGAGAAGGCCAACGGCACCGACCCATCGAAGAACGACGCTATGACGATTGCCCAGAACGGCTACGCCAACATTGAGAACTACATTAACTCCATCACCGTCAGCGACAGCCAGCAGTTCCTCCGTACCCCCGTAGGACTGACGCTCGACAAGGCATCGACGCAGAAGCTGGAGATTTCTTGGCGCGACTATACCTACGACGAGGAAGGCTTCAGAATAGAAATCAAAACTACTGGCGACTACGTCTACAGTGGACGGACAAAGGCCAATACCACTAAATACGTGATCGGCGACCTGGAGCCCGGCACGAAATATGGTGTGCGCATCTGTGCGTATAAGGGCGACCAGAAGTCAGACTACGTGGAGGCCACGATGTCGACGCGCCCCGTAGAACAGGGCATCGTAGACATCGACAGCTATGAGCCCGACTACTGGTGGCGTGGAGGAGCCTTCGACGCTGACGCCGCTAAGGATAAGAAAGCCATGATGGCTCCTGCCAACCACGAAACACTGGAGCTGACGGCTGACGTAACGCCTAACACGCTGGTATACAAGTCCATTGCCAATACCACCATCAGCGGCACGGGAGCTATCACCGGCGCCACGTCACTGAACAAGGCCGACGTAGGCACGCTGACGCTAAACAACCTGAACACCTACACCGGTGCCACCGTGCTGCACGACGGTGTGCTGGAATTCGCTACGCTGAAGAACGGCGGCGAGCCGTCGGCCATCGGCAGCAGCGTGGAGTTTGCACAAAACTGGGTGGCCAACGGCGGCACCTACCGCTACACCGGCGGCAACACCACCACCAACCGCTCGATGAAACTGATGCAGACCACGACGCTGGACGTGAAGTCGGCGACGGTCACCATGAACGGCACCATTGAGGGCAGCGACGCCACGGCCGACTTCATCATCGACGGCGACGGACAGTTGACCGTGGGCACCAACAAGTTCTTTGGCTATAAAGGCGCCACCATCCTGCGCGGCTCTACGCTCTACCTCAGCACCACCGACATCGCCAAGACCGGCATCGGTTCGTCGGCGAAGCTCGTCATGGAGGGCGGACACCTGAAGACCAAGGGCGAATCGAGCGGCTACGAGACCTATGCCTTCCCCATAGAGGTGGCAGAGAACACGGTGTCGCAGTTCTCGCCCAACCGCAACTGCTACATCAACAGCAAGGTCAGCGGCAACGGCACCCTGCAGCTCAACATCCCCTACCTGCGCGAATATGTGCAGGGCGACTGGAGCGCCTTCACCGGGCGGCTGATAGCCAACGGCGTGTCTACCGACAAGCTGGGTTCGCTGCTGTTGCTCGACAAGCAGCCTAAGATGGATCGCACCGTCATCGAGCTCAAGGGCAATGCCCACCTGTGCTACTGGAGCACTAACGGCAGCCAGACCATCGGCGGCATCTCCGGTGCCAGTACCACCTATATCAGCGGATCGAGCAAGAACACCAAGAACTTTACCTGCACATGGACGGTGGGCAGCGCCAATACCGACGAGACCTTCCGCGGCACCATCAACAACTGGGCCTGCGCCGGCAGCGGCTATACCGGCACGGTGAACATCGTCAAGGTGGGCACAGGACTGTGGCGCCTCACGGGCAAAAATGAATATGCCGGCACGACGAAGGTCAACGAGGGCATGCTCGTGGTCAACGGCACCAACAGCGGCAAGGGCGTTGTCACCGTGGCCAGTGGTGCCACATTGGCCGGCAAGGGCATCATCGCCGCACCCGTTACCTTCAGCAAGGGTGCCATCCTCCAGGTGGGCGACACGCTGGCCAGCGACCACGGCCTAATCTTCCAAGGCAAGGTGACGCTGCAGGACGGCGCCATACTACAGCTGAACGACGCCATGGCTGCCGCCACGCGCACCGAGGGCACCGAGTATAAGGCCTTTACGCTGAATGGAGGTTCCATCAGCGGCCGCTTTACGGCTATCGAGCCGGCAACGCCGGGCGAGGGCTTGGCATGGGACGACACCGAGCTTTACACCAAGGGCATCCTGAGGGTTGCCGACGCTACTGCCATCAATGCTATTGACACCGACGGCAAGGTGGCCAAGACCGAATACTTCAACATGGCTGGCGAGCCCCTGGCGCAACCTGCAACGAATGGCGTATACGTCAAGCGCACCACTACCACCGACGGACGCGTCACCTCGCGAAAAGTCAGCCGATAGTATTGCGTTGCAGAGCACTTTTGTAAGATAATGCAACAGAGTGTGTCAAAATGAACGTTTACGCTAAAACGATTAACACATCAACCGCTCATCATTCACAATTTTTTTCGTACCTTTGCACGCGAAATGTTTCAAACATCACAATTATGTCACTCGAATTATGTCACTCGAATGTCACTCGAAGAGCGAAAAGCAGGGTTTCATGGTAAATTGATTTGCGATGGATATATGAGACTTTCTCAGTAAATAAATTTTATGAATAAATCACTTTTAACGCTATGTCTAATTGCCTCTTCTCTTCCGGGGGCGGCACAGCCAGCCGAGTCGCTGTTACAGTTCGCCGGCTGGCATAAGAGTTACACACCTGAGCGTCAAGGCGCCAATATTACCGCCGCCCTCGACCTGCTCAACAGCCGCGGACTGAAGCCCGCGGGCACCGTCGTCGTCGGCGTTATCGACTCCGGTCTCGACACTACCACCGTCAGTCTGCAGCACAGCCTGTGGACCAATCCCGGCGAGCGCCGCGACGGCCGCGACACCGACGGCAACGGCTACCGCGACGACCTCCACGGTTGGAATTTCCTCGGCACCGCCGATGGCTCGTTCAACATGATCAGCGCCGGCACCGAGGAGTACCGCCAGTTTAAGGCGCTCTATCCTAAATACAAGCACGTCACCAACCGCGACTCCGTGGCCGAAAGCGACCGCAAGGAGTACGACTTCTACCTCCGCATGCGCAAGGAGGCCAAGATTGACAGTTACCTGCGCTACTACGAGATTGCCAGCCAGTCGTTGGACCGTCTCGACTCCCTCTCGCTGTCGCGTCTGAAGCAGATGGCCAAGAATATCCACGGTATTGAGCACGACAAGGACAAGCGCCTGCTCCTTGGCGACGACATGAACGATGCCGACGACCGCTACTACGGCAACGCCACGCTCACCCTCGAGGGCTGCGAGCACGGCACCTTCGTGGCCGGCGTCATTGCCGGCGACTGCCGTCAGGACCACCGTTTCGACGGTATCGCCAAGGATGTGGCGCGCCTGATGATTGTCCGCGCCAGCCCCGACGGCGATGAGTACGACAAGGACATCGCCTCCAGCATCCGCTATGCTGTCGACAATGGCGCCCGCGTCATCAATATCAGCCTCGGCAAGTACTACTCGCCCCAGGAGCGCATGGTCAACGATGCCATCCGCTATGCCGCCGACCGCGACGTGCTCGTGGTCTGTGCCGCCGGCAACAACAGCTACAACCTCGACAGCATCAAGGCTTACCCCTCAGGTACCGACCGTATGGGCCGTTTCCTGCCAAACTTTCTGCGCGTGGGCGCCAGCGACGAGCAGAGCCGCTGTGCCCAGCTGTCGAACTACGGCAGCACTCAGGTCCACCTCTTCGCCCCCGGCACCCTCATCGCCTCCGTCTTCCCCGGCAACAACTACAACCTCTCGCAGGGCACCAGCCTCTCGGCTCCCGTCGTTACGGCCGTCGCTGCCCTCCTCCGTGCCTACTTCCCCTATCTCAAAGCCGCCCAAATCCGCGACCTCCTGATGGACACAGCTCGTCCCATGACCCCCGCCGCCTGCGCCTCCGGTACCCTCGATATGCTCCGCGCCGTCGAGCGCCTGCTCTCTGCCGAAGCCTGGTACCGCGCCGAGGCCGTCAGCGAGAAGAACGTCCACACCTCGCACCTGTCCCCCTCTCCGTCGTTCGCCGACGGCACGCCCTACGTCACCTACAAGCACGAGGGCAAGGCGTACATGGTGGACTGCCGCACCGGCAAGACGACGCCCAAGGACCAGACCGTCATCGACGCCTACAAGAAGAATCACCCCAGGAAGACTGAGGCCGGCGACCGCTTCCGCTTCGGCGACTACAAGGCCTATACCGCAGACTCTGCCTTCACCATGCTTGGCGACCGCTATAACCTGCACGTCCGTAACAACAAGACCGGCGAGGTGCGCCAGCTGACCACCGACGGCCGCGAATACGCCAGCTACTGCAGCCGTGGCGCCCGCGACACCCTGCGCGAAGGCAATGCTTCGGGCTTCTGGCGCGGCCACGTCTACTTCTGCATGGTCTACGACGACTCCGAGGTGAACTTCCTCAACATCGTCCACACGATGGATAACCCGCCCAGGCTGGAGCAGAAGAAGATGCCGCTGCCCGGTGGCAACGGCCCGCGCAAGTACCGTCTCTACTGGTATAACGCCGATAGGGGCGAGGGCCGTCTGTTGCCTATCGCCGCCAATGCCGACGACTTCGTACAGCTGGACTACGACAAGACCGGCGACGCGCAGTACTTCCTGCGCCGCTCGCGCACGGTGGACACCCTGCAGCTCTGCCGCATCGACATTCCCACCGGCAGCGTCAGTGTCGTCATCAGCGAGGCCTGCAAGCCGCACGTCAACGTCAATATGTTCCGTTACCACCTCCTGGACCACGGCCGTCAGGTGCTGTGGTGGAGCGACCGCACCGGCCGTGGCAACTACTATCTCTACGACGGGCGCAGTGGTAAGTTGCTCAACCGCGTCACCCAGGGCGACCGTCTCGTGGCCGGCCGCATCGATAAGATTGACACCGCCGCGCGCAGCATGATCTTCCTCGGCTACGGTCAGGAACCGGGCGACCCCAACTACACCTATTATTATAAGGTGGGTCTCGACGGCCGCCACCAGCAGCTGCTCACCTACGGCGAGGGCGAGCACTCCCTGCAGATGTCCGACGACGGCCGGTGGGCCATCGACCAATACAGCCGTATGGACCTGCCGCCGGTCTATAATGTCGTCAGCATCGACAATCCCCAGAAACACCACCATGAGTTCTTCCGCACCTCGGAGGCCGACTGCCTCAAGGCCGGCTGGGTGAAGCCCACCCTCGTCAATGTCAAGGCCGCCGACGGCGTGACCGACCTCTACGGCGTGATGTACACGCCCTCCACTCTTCACTCTTCACTTTCCAAACTTCCCCTCATCGCCAACGTCTACCCCGGCCCTCAGGACGACCAGATACCCCGCTCCTTCACCGTCGACGAGAACGGCAACCAGTCGCTGGCAGAGCTGGGCTTCGTCGTCATCAACGTGCAGACCCGCGGCTCGTCGCCCCTGCGCGACAAGGCCTTTTACTGCTACGGCTACGGCAACCTGCGCGACTACCCGCTGGCCGACACGCGCCACACCATTGAGATGCTGGCACGTGAGTACCCCTTCATCGACCTCGACCGCGTGGGCATCTACGGCCACTCCGGCGGCGGCTTCCAGACCGTGGCCGCCATGCTCCAGGACCCCGATTTCTACAAGGTGGGCGTCGCCGCCTCGGGCAACCACGACAACAACGTCTACATCAACTGGTGGGCCGACACCTATCAGGGCTACCAGGTGCCCATCCCCACGAACATGGAACTGGCCTCCCGCCTGAAGGGGCGCCTGCTGCTGATGACCGGCGAGGTGGACGAGAACGTGCCCGTCAGCTCCACCTACCGCATGGCCGACGCCCTGCAGCGGGCCGGCAAGCGCTTCGACATGATGATCTTCCCCGAACAGGGACACGGCCTCTACGGGCCCTACTACCAGAACATCATCCGCTACTACTTCCTCGACCACTTGGTCAAACCCCAGCCGTTCGATGTTGACATCGTAAATCACCAATAACCCTATGAAGAAACTGCTTTTACTCCTACTGCTGACAGCCACTGTTCCCGTCGTTTCTCCGACGGGGCAGATTTCCGCCCAGAAACCTGCCGGCGACGCCCAGGTGAAGATCGACGTCACCATCGTCGACGACAACGGCGAGCCGCTGCCCGGCGCCACTGTCAAGGCGTCGGACAAGACCATGGGCGTCGTCAGCGACGTTAACGGCAAGGTCTCGCTCTGGGTCGCCAAGGGCGCCACGCTCACCGTCACCTATATCGGCATGAAGCCCCGCACACTGAAGGTGACGCGCACCATGACTGGCGACATCGCGCTGGAGAGCGAGGCGACGACCATCGACCAAGTCGTTGTCACGGGCTACTCGCAGACCGACATTCGCAAGTCCACGGGTTCCGTAGGCATCCTGACCGAGAAGGAACTGAAGGACCAGCCGCTGGCCAATGTCGACATGCTCATGCAGGGCAAGCTCGCCGGCGTCAATGTGCAGGCCGTCAGCGGCCGCCCGGGCGAGTCGGCCAAGATCCGCATCCGCGGTACGGCCTCCATCACTGGCAACAACGAGCCGCTGTGGGTGGTCGATGGCGTGCCCCTGCAGAAGAACATCCCGACGATGGGCAACTTGTACATCCGCTCCGGCGACTTCTCTACCCTCTATGCCAACGGCGTAGCCGGCATTGCCCCGCAGAACATCGAGAGCATCACCGTGCTCAAGGACGCCGCCGCTGCCGCCATCTACGGTTCGCAGGCGCAGTCGGGCGTTATCGTCATCACCACCAAGAAGGGCCAGGCCGGCAACATCCACGTCAGCTACAGCGGCAACGTCACCGTGCAGACCGCCCCGCAGCGCGACCACAACCTGATGAACAGCGAAGAGAAGCTGGCCTACGAACAGAGCATCTGGGACGAGTTCTCGAAGAAAGGCTTTGAGAATGGCTCGTGGTTCCCCCGCATTGGCATCATCGGCCAGATACGCTCCGGCTACGGACAGTTTAAGGGCATGACCACCGAGCAGCAGGACGCTTACATCGAGGAGCTGAAGCAGACCAACACCGACTGGTTCCAGGAACTCTTCCGCAACACCGTCTCCACCTCGCACAATATCAGTCTCTCCGGCGGCACCGACAAGCTGACCTACTACGTCTCCGGCGGCATGTCCACTAACAAGGGTATCGTCAAGAAGACCTCGTCCGACGGCGCCAACTTCATGTCGAAAATCTCGGCCAACCCCTCGAAGGCTGTCTCGCTGAACTTCGACGTCTCGTACAGCTACCTGAAGAGCCTGGGGTATGCCGAATCGTCGCAGTTCCACCCCTTTACCTATGCCTACTATGCCAATCCCTATGAGAAGCCCTATAATGACGATGGCTCATACGCCGCTGACAACACCTATTTTTCGTTGCCGCTGATTAACGGCAGCTCATATTCCCGCTTACCCGACAACGGCGTGAACGTGATGCGCGAGATTGACAATACCGACCAGCAGGCCACCAGCTCGGCACTGACGCTGCGCGGCGACATCACCTGGCGCTTAGGCGAGCACTTCCGGCTCTACGGACTGGCTTCCTACAGCTACAGCAACGACAACTCCGACACGGAAGTGGGGCAGGACACCTATAATGCCTGGAAGGACCGTCCCTTTGAGGGCGCTAACCTGCAGTCGCGCCGCATCTACGGCAGCATGACGCAGAACGCCAGCTACAACCGCAACTGGCAGCTGCGCGGCCAGCTGAACTACGGCCAGACCTTCGGCGACATCCACCGCGTCAGTGCACTCATAGGTGCCGAGGTGAGCAGCAGCTATGCCAAGAGCATCTTCCGCAAGGTCTACGGCTACGATCCCGTGACGGGCAACTTCTCACTGCCGCTCTTAGTGTCGGCGAAGGCCGACGGCTCGTTCACCGATGCCGACATGCAGAGTTACCAGAAAATTGCCAACGGCCTGTCGGGCCAGAGCCGCATAGAGAATGCCATGGCCTCGTTCTACGGCGCCGTCGACTATGTGCTCATGAACCGCTACGTGGCCAACTTCACCGCCCGCAGCGACGGCAGCAACAATTTCGGCGCCAAGGAGCAGTTCAACATGACCTGGAGCTTTGGCCTGGCCTGGAACATGGACGAGGAGCGCTGGCTGCAGAGCATCCGTCACATCGTCAGCCATGCCACCGTGCGCCTGTCGACGGGTGTCACCGGCGGCATCAACAAGAGCGTCTACCCCGTGCTCATCATGAAGTACGACACCGAATTCCGCAACAGCGACATACAGGCCTACCGCATGGGCTATATCAACACGCCGCCCAACCCCCACCTGCGATGGGAGCGCACCCGCGACTATAACGGCAGCCTCGACGTGGGATTTCTGAAGAACCGGCTGAACGTGAACCTCTCGTTCTACCACCGCAAGGGCACCGACCTCGTCACGTCGGTCGTCGTGCCCACGACAACGGGCTATAACCGGCAGAGCTACAACACCTCGGAGCAGGTGAACCAGGGCGTAGAGCTGATGCTCAGCGGCACGCCCCTGAAAACCAAGGACTGGCGCTGGACGCTCAACGGCAACATTGCCTACAACCAGAACGTGCTCACCAAGTTTGACTCGCCCACCGGCACTGCCCTCGGCGACATCTATACCGACTATCCGCTCAGCAAAATCTTCGCTGGCAAGTCTACGGGCATTGACCCCGCAACGGGACTCTACACCTTCGAGCAGCGCAGCGACTACGACCCGACGCGCACCAAGGCAGACGCCTACAAGAACTACCTCTTCTATATCGGTACGGCCAGCTATCCCTGGACGGGCGGCGCCTCCACCAGCTTGTCGTGGCGGCAGCTGTCGCTGAGCATTGCCACGTCGTTCTCACTCGGTGCCAAGATTTCCAACTACGTCAACTCGCCAAGTTCCAAAGGGTCAATAAAGCTGCCAAGTTACAACACCATCGACAACAGCCGCTACGACGTCTACCGGGCACATAGCAACGTGGTGAAGGACGCCGCCTATCGCTGGACGGCCGACAATCCCGTGACCGACGGCTACCCACGGCTGATTGATGCCCACGGTACGGCGCTGAACCTCGAAGACCAGATGGCTTCGTCGTATGTCGAGAACGGCGTGTTCTACGAGAACGGCTCTTACTGGAAAATCTCGTCGATGACGCTGATGTACAGCCTGCCCGATAAGCTCATCCGCAGTTTCGGCGCCACGAGCCTCGGCCTCAGTTTCACGGCTAACAACCTCTGGATTATCACGGCCTACAGCGGACTGAACCCCGAAACCCCCGGTGCCGTCTATCCCATGAGCCGCAGCTTCAGTTTCGGTCTTAATATTGGATTCTAACCATTGCCACTTATGATAAACAATAAAACCATCTCCCGCCT